>Ga0247732_10000002_pt1 | contig 264828 bp, 244 predicted proteins | sample UWRJL163409C2_FD_180940 | JGI IMG/M metagenome (GOLD analysis project Ga0247732, IMG submission 180940) | Plant litter microbial communities from Arlington Agricultural Research Station in Wisconsin, United States - UWRJ-L163-409C-2 | ecosystem: Environmental > Terrestrial > Plant litter >... | reverse complement strand
CGGACGGTGTCGTCACCGGTCCGACGCACCCACTCGTGGTCTTCGGTGTAGTACAGGTCGGACGGAATCTCGCTCACTGGGCTCCTCGTGTGCTCACTTGTCTGGCTGAGCGTATTGGCGGGGTTTCGGTTGCCGCAAGGCGGTCACGTTGACCACGTCCGCCTGCTGCACCGACATTGTGCCGCCGACGCGTTCGACGCTGTCCACGGCCCCACCCGGGATGTTCATCGCCGCGGCCAACGTGGCCGGATCGCCAATGGCGAGAACCGAATAGGGCGGGGACAGCGTGGTGCCGTCGACGACGAGCGCGCCGGGCGATCCGACCACCCAGGTGTCGACGCCGAGGCGGACCGGCGGTTGGCCCGCCGAGCTGATCTGCATGGCCTCCGCACCGGCCGCCCGCAACTCGTTGACGACGTCGAGCATGGTCTCCGGCGACACCCCCGGCGCAGTGTCGTCCACGACGATCGTCACGCCGGGCCCCGTCGCGGCGACGGTCCCGATCAGAATCGACAGCGCGGCCAGCCGGTCGCGGGCGTTCTCGATCGCGGCCTGGTCGTCGCTCCCGGAGGACCTCAGCGACTCGAGCGTCCGCTGAAGGTCCGCCACCTCGGTGTTGAGCGCGGCTTCACGTTGTTGCAGGGAGTCGAGCAGAACCAGGAGGTCGGCCGGTCGGGCCGTTTCCAGCGAGTCCCCGGATTCGGTCTGCCGGGCCTGGGTGACGATCGCGACCCCCAGCAGCAGGCACAGCACGACGGCGAGCGCACCGAAGGCGATCTGCCCGCGGCGCGGGTGCGGCCGGGGTGCGTCGTCGGGCAGCTCGTGCCTGCCGTGCTCGGGGGCCGGGTCGGGTTCGGTCACGTCTCACGCCCCGAACAGTCTGCGCCGCAGGGCGGCGGCGTTGCCGAAGATCCGGATCCCGAGGACGACGATGATCGCGGTCGAGAGCTGCGTGCCCACCCCGAGCTGATCTCCGACGAATACGATCAGCGTGGCGACGAGCACGTTGAAGACGAACGACACCACGAACACCTTGGCGTCGAAGATGCGCTCGAGGTACGCGCGCAGTCCGCCGAACACCGCGTCGAGCGCGGCGACGACCGCGATCGGCAGGTATGGCTGGATCACCTCGGGCACGCTCGGGTGGAACACCAAGCCGAGCACGATGCCGACGACGAGTGCGGCTATTCCGATCATTTCGGCCCAATCTGCTTGGCGAAGTTGACCTCTCGTACCGAACCGGCGGGCAGCGCGAGGTCGTCGGCTTCGCTGACGTTGACGGCGACGCCGTACGTCGCCTCGAGAAGCCGGAGTCGATGCAGCGCGGGGCTCTGGTCGAACGCGTCGTGCATGGCGTGCGGAGGGCCGACGGCACGCACCTCGTACGGGTTGCCGACGGGTTGGTTGTCGACCAGAAGGCCGCCGCCCGCCTGTCGGATCGTCACGTTGGGTCCGATGCGGACTCCCCCGATGGCGACGGCCTCCGCGCCGCTGTCCCACAGCGAGTTGACGACGAGTTGGAGGTCGCGGTCCAGGATCACCTGAGGGCTGCCTGCGACGCGTTGCTTGGACACGTCGCTAAGGTCGCGGGCGGCACTGGGTTCGGTGACGGTGACGTCCAAGCCCGGTCCGCGGACGGCGGTGGCCCCGGCGGCGAACTCGGCAACGTCGAGGTCGGCAAGCAGTTGCCGACCCGTTTGATCGCCAGCGAGCCGGGCGCGCCGTTCGGATTCGACTTCACCGGCGAGCTCGTCGCGACGGGCCGTGTCCCGATCGTTCGCCAGCTGGGCGTTGCGGACGCCGGTGGCGAGCACCTGCCTGGTCTCCTGGGTGGCAGGGGCGACGGATGTCGCCTGGGCCACCGCCGCGGCGAACACCCCGGTCACCAGCAGTCCCGCCAGGATCTGCCAGGCCACGTTCACCGCGGGGCGGGTGGGGGTGCCCGTCGACGCGCGCCGCTCGGCTGCGGCGGCGTACCCGGGGTCGAGGTGGTCGGACAGCAGCGATCGCAGCAGCGACGGCACCGGGATCGTCGTCGGCGCACCCGCGAGGTGAGCGTTGCGTCCGGCGTCCGGGCTGTAGCCGCCGAGCGCGCGCTCGCCGTCAGCCACTTCTCCCGGCGACTCGGCGGGGCACTTGCCCGACCACCATCGCGGTCTGCACGAGGTACAGCACGCCCGACCACAGGTACATGGCCATCCCCCAACCGAGGAAGGCCCATCCGATGGCCAGGATGACCCTGCTCCAGAGGGCGTCCCACTGCCCGAGGAGCACCAGCGGGAAGCCCGACATCAACGCGAACGTGGCGGCCTTGCCGATGTAGGTGACGGTCAGCGCGGTGAGCCCACGGCTGCGCAGGACCGGCAGCGTCAGCGCCAGCACGACGTCACGGCCGATCAAGGTCCCCACGAACCACCACGGCACGATGCCGTCGACGGCCATCACGACCGGGATGACCAGCATGTAGATGCGGTCGACCGCGGGGTCGAGCAGCGCGCCGAGGCGCGAGGACTGGTTGTCGAAGAGGCGGGCGATCTTGCCGTCGGCCCAGTCGGAGAAGCCACTGAACATCAGCACGGCGACGGCCCACCCGTTCGCGCCGACGACCAACAGGAGATAGATGAAGACGGGGACGAGGAGCAGCCGCAACACGCTGAGCGCGTTGGGAATGGTCAGGACGCGGTCGCCGGCATCTTCCGGAGGCTCCATGTGATGAACCTAGCGGAACACCCCCGGCAAGCTCAGTGCAGACATGGAGTCCTCGGCCAACGGGTTGTCGTGAATCATGTACGTCCACGTCGAGGTTGGCCGTGCGAGTTTCGACAAATCGAGGCCCTGCTCGTCCTCGGCGACGTTGGCGGTCTCGAAGGTCTGCTGCGCCGCCTCGATGGCGTCGGCAGCCAGCGACGCGAACGCGTCGACTGCCAGGCGGTGGAACTCGTCGAGCGGGTTCTGCCTGCCAAGCGCCCGCAGATGGATGCTCTCGCGGATGTCGGACAGGTACGCCTGGTGGTCGGCCCACCCGCGGTCGAGGTGGTAGAGCATGATCTTGCGGCTGATGGTCTCCAGCCGCTCCTCGTCGAGCTTCTCCAAGAGTTCCTCGTAGCGTTCCGGTGACCGTTCGGCCAGCTCCTCGCGGGCGGTCGCGGTGCGCAGCAACGTGTTTCGCCGTTCCACCAGAATGGCGCGCTGCTGGGCGACCAGTTGGTTGTAGCGCCAGGTGTTGGCGTGCACGTCGAGCAGCCTGCCCTCGGCGATGCGCTGGGCGTGTTCCAGGAGGAGGCCCGCCTTGTCGCCGACGATGCGGCCGTCCTCGTCGGTGGCCAACGGCAGCTTCTCGGGATCGAGGTGGGAGACGACGACGTCGTCCTCCCAGCTGGAGAAGAACAGCGACGAGCCGGGATCACCCTGGCGGCCTGCGCGGCCGCGCAATTGGTTGTCGAGGCGTTCGGTGTGGTGCCTGCCCGTGCCGATGACGTGCAGTCCGCCGAGCTTGGCGACGTCGTCGTGACTGCTCTCGTCGGACCCGCCCAGCCGGATGTCGGTACCGCGACCGGCGATCTGAGTCGACACGGTCACCGAGTTCAGCGTCCCCGCCTCGGCGATGACGCGCGCTTCCTCTTCGTCGTTCTTGGCGTTCAACACGACGGCCGGAATGCCCGCCTTGACGAGCCGTTCGTGGAGTTCCTCGGATTCGGCGACGTCGCGGGTGCCGACGAGTACGGGCTGACCGGTCGCGTGAACCGTCTTGATGTGGTCGATGACGGCGTCGATCTTGGCGGCGGCGGTGATGTAGACGCGGTCGGCGTCGTCCTCACGGACGTTCGGCGTGTTCGGCGGGATCGGCGAGACGCCGAGCTTGTAGAACTGTCGCAGCTGTTCGCCGGCGGCCAGCGCGGTACCGGTCATCCCGCACACCCTCGGGTAGCGGTTGATAAGCGCCTGGACGGTGATGGTGTCGAGCACTTCACCGGTCTCGGTCGTCTCGATGCCCTCCTTGGCCTCGACGGCGGCCTGCAGCCCGTCGGGCCAGCGCTGCAGCTGCGCGATGCGACCGCGGGAGGCGTTGATGAGCTGGACCCGGCCGTCGCGGACGATGTAGTGCACGTCGCGCTGCAGCAGCACGTGCGCGTGCAGGGCGACGTTGATCTCGGTCAGCGTGGTGCTGACGTTCTCCTCGGAGTAGATGTCGACGCCACCGAGCGCCTTCTCGAGCTTGCGGGCGCCAGCGTCGGTGAGGTGCACGTTGCGGCGGTCGGCGTCGGCCTCATAGTCCTTGCCCGACACCAACTCCCCGACCATCCGGATGATCTCGAGCCGCGGCTGCTCGCGGTGGGTGGTGCCCGCCAGCACCAGCGGGACAAGGGCCTCGTCGACGAGCACCGAGTCGGCCTCGTCGATGAGCGCGACGTCGGGATCGGGCGAGACCAGGTCGGCGACGTCGGTCACCAGCTGGTCGCGCAGGACGTCGAAGCCGATCTCGTTGACCGACGCGTAGGTGACGTTGCAGCCGTACGCGGCGCGGCGCTCGTCGGCGGTCGACTCGGCGGTGATCCAGCCGACGGTCAGGCCCATCGCCTCGAGCAGCGGCCCCATCCACTCGGCGTCGCGTCGGGCGAGGTAGTCGTTGACGGAGATGACGTGCACGCTGCGGCCGGCGATCGCATAGCCGGCTGCCGCGATCGCGCCGGCCAGGGTCTTGCCCTCGCCGGTGGCCATCTCGACGACGTCGCCGGCCAGCATGCGCAACGCGCCGAGCAGCTGAACGTCAAACGGCCGCAACGTTGTCGCGCGCTCGGAGGCTTCACGGGCGATGGCGAGGAACTGAGGGATGTCCGACGACTCGGCGAGGCCGGCGAGGTTGAGCAGCTTCGCGGCCTGCTTCAGCTTGTCGTCGTCGAGGGCGGCCGCCTTCTCGTCGAACTCGGCCGAGGCGTGCACCAGGTCCATCGACTGGGCCTGGTTCTTGTCCGTACTGGCGCCGAGCAGCTTCCAGAATCGGTTGCTCAGGCGACCAGAGTTTCGGTCTTTCGTCTTCGGCGCGATCTTTGGCACGCGTTCACGGTACGCGGTAACTTCCCGCACACAGCGGTGTCGCCGTACGCCCGCAGAGGAGTGGCGATGAATACGGACGCGTTCGCCCCGTCCGTCGACTGGGGCAACGAACTCTTCGCGTCGACGCTGTGGGTGGCCAAGACGTTCGGCGTCACCGCCGTCTGCCTCGCCGCGATCCTCGTCCTCCTCGGACGGCACACCGAATGGGGACGCCAGTTCTGGCGCATCAACGGCCCGTACTTCACCGCGTCCGCATCACGGGCGACGGTGTGGCTGATGCTGGCGGGGCTGTTGGCGTCGGCCATCCTGTCCGTTCGGATCGCCGTGCTGCTCAGTTACTACGCCAACGACCTGTTCTCGTCGTTGCAGGTGGCGTTCGAGGGGGCCGGACAGCCCGACGACTCACGCAAGGGCACGGGGGTTGACGGGTTCTGGCAGTCGATGCGGATCTTCGCGGTGCTGGCGACCGTCGCGACCATGCGCTCTCTGGTCGACCTGTATCTGCTGCAGCGTTTCACCATTCGATGGCGGGTGTGGTTGACACACCGACTGCTCGACGACTGGCTCGGGGGTTACGCGTACTACCGCGGGCAGCTGACGAGCAGCCCGATCGACAACCCGGACCAACGCATCCAGCAGGACGTCGACGTCGTCACCACCGGGACGGGTGAACCCAACACCCCGTCGCACGGGTCGGGCAACACCCTGCTGTTCGGTGCGGTCGAGTCGGTGCTGAGCGTCGCGTCCTTCGGCGTGATCATGTGGCAGCTGTCCGGTCCGCTGACCGTCGCCGATGTGACGCTGCCGCGGGCGCTGTTCTGGATCGTGATCGTCTACGTGCTGGTGGCCACGGTCCTGGCGTTCTGGATCGGCCGACCGCTCATCCGGTTGAGCTTCCTGAACGAGTTTCGGAACGCCAGCCTTCGCTACGCGATGATCCGGCTGAAGGAGGCCGCCAGCGCCGTCGGCCTCTACCGCGGCGAAGCCGCCGAACGACGCCAGCTCACCACCCGCCTCGACGCGGTGATCGTCAACTACCGGCACTGGCTGAACCGCATGGTGTTGTTCCTCGGTTTCAACCTGTCTGTGAGTCAGGCCATCAACCCGCTGCCGTACATCGTTCAGGCCCAACGGCTCTTCGCGGGTCAGATTTCCTTCGGTGACGTCATGCAGTCGGCGACGGCCTTCCACGCCATTCACGACGCGCTGTCGTTCTTCCGCAACGCCTACGACGCGTTCGCCAGCTACCGCGCCGCGCTGATCCGCCTCGACGGCCTGCTCACCGCCAACGCGGGCACCAGGATCGTTCCGCAGCTGACGATCGGACGATCCTCCGACGGCGCGGTCCAGCTCGAAGACGTCGACGTGCGCACCCCCGACGGGCGGGTCCTGGTGAAGGCACTCGACGTGCGACTCGACGCCGGGGAGAGCGTGGTGATCACCGGACCGTCGGGCAGCGGCAAGACCACCTTGCTGGAGAGCCTCGCGGGGCTGTGGCCGCACGCCTCCGGCCAGGTCCGGTTCCCGGTCGACGAGCGCGAGGTCATGTTCGTCTCGCAGCTCCCGTACATCCCGCTCGGTGACCTGTGCACTGCCGCGTCCTACCCCCGGCCCCCCGGCGAGGTCGACGCCACCCGCGTGCAGCAGGCCTTGGTCAAGGTGGCGTTGCCCCACCTCGTCATTCGAATCAACGAAATCAAGGACTGGGCCAAGGTGCTGTCGGTCGGTGAACAGCAGCGCGTCGCCTTCGCCCGGATTCTGCTCAACGAGCCACGGGTGGTGTTCCTCGACGAGTCGACCTCGGCGATGGACGAGGGCCTTGAATTGATGCTCTACCGGCTACTTCGGGACGAATTGCCCGCCACGATCCTGGTCAGCGTCAGCCACCGAGACACCGTCGAACAGCATCACGACCGCCAGCTCGCGTTGCTCGGCGCGGGCGGCTGGCGACTCGATCCGGTCTCCACGGCGAGTTGACCCCGGGGACCTGCTGTCACCAGCCGGCCAAGGTACGTTCTCCGGATGACCGGAATGGACTTGTGGACTCCAACGCTGGATTGGAGCAACGAGTGGCTCACGTCCCTGTGGTGGATCGTCAAGGCGTGGGCGATGGCCGCGGTGTCCACGATGATCATCTTGACGCTGATCGGCCGCTTCACCACGTGGGGCCGCCAGTTCTGGCGAGTCACCGGCGCGTACTTCACCGGCCGCTCGAGCATCATCGTCTGGGCCTGGTTGGCGGGGCTGCTGTTGTCGGTCATCCTCGGCGTTCGGCTGTCTGTCCTGCTCAGTTACTACGGCAACGACCTTTCGACCAGCTTCCAGGTGGTGGCCGCCGGACTGGCGAGCGGCGACGAGGCGGTCAAGAACTCCGGTAAGCACGGCTTCTGGTTCTCCATCGCGGTCTTCTGCGTGTTGGCGACCATCTACGTTGCGCGCGTCATGCTGGACCTGTTCCTCATGCAGCGCTTCGTGCTTCGCTGGCGCGCGTGGTTGACCGATCGCCTCACCGGCGACTGGCTCGACGGCAAGGCCTACTACCGCGCCCGCTTCATCGACGACACGATCGACAACCCGGATCAGCGCATCCAGACCGACATCGACATCTTCACCACCGGCGTCGGCCCGACGCCCAACACCCCGAACATCACCACCGGGTCGACGCTGCTGTTCGGTGCGATCAACGCCATCGCCTCGATGATTTCGTTCACCGCGATCCTCTGGAGCCTGTCGGGGCCGCTGACGCTGTTCAACGTCACCCTCCCCAAGGCGATGTTCTGGATCGGCCTGGCCTACGTCTTGTTCGCCTCGGTGATCGCCTTCTGGATCGGCAAGCCGATCATCTGGTTCGCCTTCGACAACGAGAAGTACAACGCGGCGTTCCGTTATGCGCTGGTGCGGTTGCGCGACGCCTCGGAGGCGGTCGCCTTCTACCGCGGCGAGATCGCCGAGCGCACGGGGCTGCGGCAGCGCTTCGCGTCCGTCGTCGCCAACTACAAGCGGTACATCAACAGGATGATCGGGTTCTACGGATGGAACCTCTCCCTGAGCCAGGTCATCCAGCCACTTCCCTACGTGCTGCAGTTCCCGCGGTTCTTCTCCGGCGAGATCCAGCTGGGTGACATGACGCAGTCGGCGTCGGCGTTCGGCAGCATCCAGGACGGCCTGTCGTTCTTCCGCAACGCCTACGACCAGTTCGCCGGCTACCGCGCAGCGATCATCCGACTCGAGGGTCTGGTCGTCGCCAACGAGGAGGGCAGGGACCTGCCCACCGTCACGACCGCGGCCTGCCAGGACGGCACCGTGCACCTCGAGAAGGTCGAGGTCCGCACCCCCGACGGCAAGCAGCTCATCAACCCACTCGACCTGCAGTTGGACATCGGCGACACCCTGGTGATCACCGGCAAGTCGGGCAGCGGCAAGACCACGCTGCTGCGCAGCCTCGCCGAACTGTGGCCATTCACCTCCGGCACGCTGACCCGGCCGTGTGGACCCAACGAGACGATGTTCCTGTCGCAGATGCCGTACGTGCCGCTCGGTGACCTACGGGCCGTCGTCTCCTACCCGGGTGAAGAAGGCAAGATCCCGGACTCTGAGCTGCAGTCGGTGCTGACGCGCGTCGCACTGCCCCATCTCAACGACCGGCTCGACGAGGTCCAAGACTGGGCCAAGGTGCTCTCCCCCGGCGAGCAGCAGCGAATTGCCTTCGCGCGCATACTGCTGACCAAGCCGAAGGCCGTCTTCCTCGACGAGTCGACGTCGGCCCTCGACGAGGGTCTGGAGATGACGCTGTACCAACTCGTCAGAAGCGAACTGCCCGACATGATTCTGGTGAGCGTGAGCCACCGCAAGACCGTCGAGCAGCACCACGACAAGGAACTGAAGCTGCTCGGCGGCGGCGACTGGCAGCTCACCGACGTCGGCGAGGAGCCCGCGCCCGTTCCGGTCTAGTCCGATCGTGTGCCGGAGTAGCTTCCCCGCATGGAGATGTTCACTCCGTCGCTCGACTGGGGCAACGAGGTCGTCGCGTCGTTGATCTGGGTGGCCAAGGCGTGGGTGATCAGCGCCGCGGTGCTGCTCGCAGTGCTGGCGATGCTGGCGCGCTTCACCACCTGGGGGCGGCAGTACTGGCGCATCACCGGCCCATACTTCGTTGGGCGACAAAGTATTCCGGTCTGGGCGATGGTCGGTGTCCTGCTGCTGTCGGTGATGGTGTCGGTGCGGATGGACGTTCTGTTCAGCTACTACGGCAACGACCAATACTCCGCATTACAGGTCGCGTTCGAGGGTGCCAGCGCGGGCGACGACGCCGTCCGAGACTCTGGCATCCGCGGCTTCTGGTTCTCGATCCTGGTCTTCGGCCTGCTGGTCGTGACCTACCTGGCGCAGACGCTGTTGGACGTTTATCTGATGCAGTTCTTCATCATTCGGTGGCGGGTGTGGCTCACCGACCGGTTGACGAGCGACTGGCTCGACGGGCGCGCGTACTACCGGGGGCGGTTCTTGGACGGCGAACCGGTCGACAACCCCGACCAACGCATTCAACAGGACGTGGACGTGTTCACCACGGGGACGGGACCCGAGACGAACACTCCGACCGTTGGCACGTCCACCACCCTGTTGTTCGGCGCGGTGTACTCCATCGTGTCCGTGGTCGCGTTCACGCCGATCCTGTGGAATCTGGCCGGTCCGTTGACCTTCTTCGGGGTGACGGTGCCCAAGGCCCTGTTCTGGATCGTGCTGCTGTTCGTGGCGGGGGCGACGGCGGTCTCGTTCTGGATCGGTCGGCCGATCATTCGTTTGAGTTTCCGCAACGAGTTGACCAACGCAGCCTTCCGGTATGCCTTGGTTCGAGTGCGGGATGCGGCGGAGGCAGTCGGCTTCTCGCGCGGCGAGCGGGTAGAACGACGCGGCTTGGCCGAGCGGTTCGGCAGGATCATCGTCAACTATCGGGCGTTGGTCTGGCGCGGGGTGGCGTTTCTCGGCTGGAACAAGGCCATGTCCCAGATCGTCGACCCGTTGCCTCTGATCGTTCAGGCTCCACGCCTGTTCGCCGGCCAGATCAACCTCGGTGACGTCAGCCAGTCTTCGAGCGCATTCCGTTCGGTGCAGGCGTCGCTGTCGTTCTTCCGCGCCGTGTACGACTCGTTCGCCAGCTACCGCGCGACGATCATCCGCCTCGACGGCCTTATCACCGCCAACGAAAGGGCAAGGGCGCTAGGCACTCTCGCCGTGGGGGTCAGCGCGCACGGCGGGGTGGAGATCGACGACGTCGCCGTGCTCTCGCCGACCGGTGAGTCGCTCGTCGACGGGCTCGCGGTGCGGCTCGCCGTGGGTGGGTCGCTGGTCATCACGGGCCGCTCGGGGACCGGCAAGACCACCCTGCTGCGCAGCCTCGCCGAGCTGTGGCCGTACGCGTCGGGCACCGTGCGCTACCCGACCGCCGCCGGCGCCATGTTCCTGCCGCAGCTGCCCTACGCGCCGTTGGGCGACCTGCGAACCGTGGTCTGCTATCCCACGATGCCGGAGTCGTTGGGCGACAGAGAGATTCGCTCTGCGCTGGACGACGTTACACTTGGGCACCTCGGGCTCCGGCTTGACGACGTCGCCGACTGGTCGAAGGTGTTGTCCCCCGGCGAGCAGCAGCGAGTCGCCTTCGCGCGGGTGCTGCTCAACGCTCCGAGTGCGGTGTTCCTCGACGAGTCCACCTCCGCGCTCGACGAGGGACAGGAGTTCGCGCTGTACCGGAGGCTGCGCGAGCGCCTCCCCGACTGCATCGTGGTCAGCGTCAGCCACCGCAGCACGGTCGAGCAGCACCACGACGACCGGCTCGAGCTGCTCGGCTCCGGCGAATGGCGGCTCGCTGCGACGACTTAGCACTCGACTCCGACATTTTCGACACTCGAGGCGAGGTTGTCCACAGGCCGGCAATCTATCCACAGAACGCTTGCAGCGGAATGACTTTCGTCGGCGATCGTCGTAACATCGAAAGTATGTTCGACAGCTTGGTGGACGCTACGGCCGGCACTTCGGGTGCCGGTGCGCTGGAAGCCTGGGCGCGGGTGGAGTCCGCGGCGTGCGCCCGCAAGGTGTCGGCGATGGCGGCCATGTTCGAGACCGCCCGTGCCGCCGACGGGGCGGATGAGCGGGACCTGTGGTGCACCGACACCTGGGATGCCGTGGCCGCCCACATCGGGGCCGCCCAGCGCATCACCCATGGAGCCGCCTCCAACCAGCTCCTGATCGCCGTCGCACTGCACGAACGCTTCCCACTGGTCGCCGCAGTCTTCGCCGACGGGCTCATCACCTACCAACTGGTCCGGACCGTGGTGCAGCGCGGCGCCCTGGTCGTCGACCCATCGGCCCTGCACGAACTCGACCGACTATTGGCCGAGGCATTGAGCACCCGGGAACCCATGTCGACGGCCACTCTGGAACAGACCGTGGACGCGTTCGTCGCCCAGGTCGACCCGCAGGCGGTGCACCGCACCGAGACCCGGGCCCGTGGGCGGTCGGTGGACGTCGGGGAGGACGACGGCAGCGGAATGGCGACGGTGTACGCCACCCTGTTCGCCACCGACGCCAAAGCCTTCGACACCCGGTTGAGTGCCGTCGCCGAGACCGTGTGCCCAGCTGACACCCGAACCAAAGACCAACGCCGCGCCGACGCCATCGGAGCCCTCGCCCATGGGAACGACCGCCTCGCCTGCCTCTGCGACACCGACGACTGCCCCGCCGCGCAGAACCCACCGTCCACCGGGGTGGTCGTCTACGTCATCGCAAGCGCAGACACCCTCCGCGAACCCGAGACACCGACCCAGCCGCGGCCGCCTGCGCCCGCCGACGACGACTCCGCGCCAGACAGCGACAACCAATCGAGCGATGATGCGCCACAAGCGGAGTCGCGCGAGCGCATCCCCGCCGACACCGCCGACGAGCGCACCTGCCTCGACGGCGAGCCGCCGGCAATGTTCACCAAGCCGCTGTGCGAGCTGACGCTCACCGAGGCGCTCACCCCGGCTCCAGGTCGGCTGGCCAGCATCCGGCCGGCGGCCCTGATGGGTGGGCAGTTCCTGCCCGGGGCGATCGCCTGCCGCGCAACGCTCGGGGCGAAGATCACCCAAACCGTTCACCCCGGCCAGGCCCCACCCGAACCCCGCTACCGCCCATCGAAGAAGCTGGCCGACTTCGTCCGCTGCCGCGACATGACCTGCCGCTTCCCCGGCTGCCGCGCACCGGCGACGAATTGCGATCTCGACCATACGATTCCGTGGCCCTACGGGGCGACCGCGGCGTCCAACCTCAAATGCCTATGCCGAAGACACCACTTGCTCAAAACGTTCTGGGGTGGCCAAAGTGGTTGGCGCGACGAGCAACTCGACGACGGCACCATCGTGTGGACCGCACCCGACGGCCGCAGGTACATCACGACACCGGGCAGCCGCCTGCTCTTCCCCGAACTATCCCTGCCCACCGCAACCGTCCGGACGAGCCGGGTGCCCACGGCACACACCGCCGGCCTGACCATGCCCCGCCGTAAGACCACCCGCGCCCAAGACCGCGCTAGACGCAACGCGCAGTCTGGCTCAGGACCTTAGAGCGCGGCGGCGTGCTCACCGGCGCGGCGACCGAAGAACGACCCCTCGCCGAGCTGGGTGCCGCTGCAGTACCCCTTGCCGTCCTGGGCGATGTTGGAGGCGCAGGCGCCGGCGGCGTACAGACCGGTGACCACGCTTCCGTCTTCACGCAGCACCTCGCCGTCGAGCGACGTGGCGAGACCACCGACGGTGAACCCGGCGTACATCGCCTTGCCAAGCGACAGGTCGAAGGCACCCCATGGGCCAGTGTCCTGGGCGGCGAGAAACTCCGGCTGCTTGTGGAAGTCGGGATCCTCACCCTTGGCCGCGAATTCGTTGTAGCGGTTCAACGTTCGCACCAGGTTGCCCTCCGGAATGCCGAGCGCCGCCTCCATCTCCTCGACGGTCTCCCACCCGTCGATCAGCGGAATCAGGGGCACTTCCGGCCGCTCCAAATGGTTTTCGTCGACGATGAGGAAGGCCGCGCTGTCGGGCTGGTCCATCACGTAGGCCGACGTGCGCGAGTGGTAAGAATCCTCGGTGACGAACCGCTGGCCGTCCTTGTTCACGATGATCCCGGTGAGCAGGATCTCCGGCGGGTAGGGCGGTGCGGTGATGAAGATCTGGTCCATGTGCTTGGTCGCGCCGCCGACCGACTCGCCGAGGCGGATGCCGAGGCCGTCGTCGTAGGTGCTGCCGAGGACGAAGGGCTTCTCCGCGAGCTTCGGCGTGAACGCGGCCACCATCTCGGGGTTCATCACGAACCCGCCTGCCGCGATGACGACGCCCTTCGCGCGGATCGCCCCGGTGTCCTCGAAGTGCTTCCAGGACAGTCCGACGACGGCACCGTCGTCGACGACCAATGCGGTGGCTCCCGTCTCGTAGCGGACGTCAACCCCGAGTTCGGCGGCGCGCTTGACCAGGAGGTCGATCACCATCGCCGCGCCGCCCAGTTCACCGGGCATCGGCACGGAGTGTCCGCGCGGTGCGGGTGCCGCCTGCTCGAAGTACGGCCACACCTTCTCGTTGCCGGTGTACGACAAGCCCTCCGTGCCGGGCGGCACGACGACCTTGCCCGGGTAATAGCTTCGCTCGAACTGGAACCCCAGGTCCTCGAGCCAGTCGAAGTGCTCGACGCTGCCGTCGCAGTAGGCGCGGATCTTGTCCAGCTCTGGTTCGCGGGCCGTCGCGACGAGGTAGTCGTACATGGCGTCGGCGGTGTCGTCGTGGCCGGTCGCCTTCTGGACGGCGGTGCCGCCGCCGAGGTAGAAGTGGCCGCCAGCCATCGACGTGGTTCCGCCCGCCGCCGCCGCGCGCTCCAGCAGCACGACCCGCCCACCGGCCGCGGCCGCGCTGACCGCCGCACAGCCCCCGGCGATGCCGAAACCGACGACGACGACGTCGACCTCGTCGGACCAGTCCGCGACGTCTGCTGCGGCGACGGAGTCTGGAATCTGCATGCTCACACTTGCTCCTGTTTTACGTAGTCGAAGAAGGCTCGAATTTCGGACGGAATGTGCGTGACCTCGAGGTACGGAATGCCCGCCTGCTCGGCCGACAGATACGCGAAGCGCATCCCGCCGGGCATCACGCCGCGGCACACCACCGACGCACCGTCCCGTTCGGCGTCGACGAGCATCTCCTCGAAGTGCTCCGGGCTGGCGGCCTCGACCGCGACGTGATGCAGCCCTGGCCCCGAACCCTCGAGGAACTCGGAGTAGATGCTCTCGCCCCTGACGGGCTCGATCAGTTCGAGTTGGGTGTCCCCGGCGTAGGACAGTGAGACGTGGGCCACGAAGTCGGCGGGCTGCCCGCGGTACGAGCAGGTGTCGGGGCCGAAGTGGACGTCGGGCATCCGGACCCACTTCTTGGCGCCGAGCAGGTTCGTCAACGCCACCTCGGTGGTGTCGAGGTCGCGCGTCACCCAGGCAATCTGGACAGGTGTCTGGTCAGGCATCGCATTGAGGATATCTCCGGGGGCGACCGCTGGCTAGAACGTGTTCTAGTTCAGCGTGGCGGCGGCGATGAGCAGCCGAATCTGCCCGTCGAACACGTCGGCGGGATCCGACAGCGTGTCGGCACCGTACTGACCGAAGGCCTCCAGGCTGATCGCCCCGACGAGCGCCGCCCACAGCAGGAAGCCCTTCATCATCGGGGCGTCTCCTCCGGGAAAGGCGAACTCCGCACGGAGGGCGGCGAAGTCGGCCGACGTCGCCTTCGACGGCATGGGCGGTGGGCCGGCGTCAGGCACGTCGCCCGCGGCGACACCGTCGGCCACCACGGCCAGGAGGGCGCCGACGACGCGGGTACCAGGACCGACGGTGACGTCGGCGGGGGCATGATAGCCCGGCACCGGGCTGCCGTAGATCAGCGCCCAACTCGCGGGGCGGTCCAGCGCCCAGGCGCGGGCGGCGCGCGCCATGTGCAGCAGTCGGTCCTGCCACGATCCCTCGGCCGACTCGGCGGCCAGGTCGACGGTGTCGGCCAGGTCGGTGTAGGCGTCGACGATCAGGAGGGTCAGCAGGTCGTCGCGGCTCGCCACGTAGCGGTACACCGCCGAGGACACCATGCCGAGATCGCGGGCGACGGCCCGTAGTGACAGTCCGGCCGCCCCCTCGGTGACAAGATGCCGCCTTCCGACCTCGACGATCTCGCGTTCGATCCGCTCGCGGGTGTCCTGACGCTTGCCCATGGGTCGAGTCTCGCACAATTCGAGAGCAATGCTCTTGCTTTCGTCTGATCGATGTGCCACGCTCTAACGAGAGCATTGCTCTCTTTTCACTACTGCGAGGAGCTTGACATGACCACCCGATACGACGAACCCGACCTCGTGGCACGCGCGACCAACGGGGTGTTCCGCTGGCTGGCCGAAGCGGGAATCAGCATCGCCGGCACGCGTGCCCTCCGCGTCCGCGGCCGCACTACGGGCAAGCTGCGAGGGGTGGTCGTCAACCTCATGACCGTCGACGGGCGTGACTACGTGGTGTCGCCGCGCGGCAACACCCAGTGGGTTCGCAACGCCAGGGCCGCAGGTGAAGTCGAGATGGGACCCCGGTGGCGAGGCCGGACGGTCCGGATCAGCGAGGTCGCCGACGACGCCAAGCTTGATTTGCTGAAGCGCTACATCGACCGATGGTACTGGGAGGTCAAGGGCCACGTCGGTGGCCTGACCCCACAGTCGACCGACGAGCAGATTCGCGCCGTCGCGCCGTCCATCCCGATCGTGGAGCTGCTGTGACGGTTGCGCATCAGGTGCCGTCGCGCAACATCTGCGCGATCGTCGCGGCCGTGGCCGCACCGAGCTCGCCAGAGATCTGAATCGACTGCCCGTCAACGGGTTGACTGATGGCGGGTGCGGCGAGCACGACGCCGTTGCGGACGAACGCCAGCTGCTTGCCGATGTTGGCGCCGGTGTACTGCGCGAAGGCAGTGCTCGACGCCGGATCCATCGACATCTGCACGGTGTGGAACTCGCTGGTCGGCAACTTGGTCTCGGTGGCCCCAGTCAGGTTGAGCGCCAACGCAACCGGGCCCAGCTGATACACGGCGGCGCGGTCGACGTCGCACACCACGATCGGGGCCTCCGACGGCGTTGGCGGCGGAACCGGCGGGCAGTCCTCGGGCTTGGCCACCAACGGCGGCGACAGGACGGGCCGCACCGCCAGCGGAATGCCGATCACCGCGGGAGTCGGCGCCGTCGGCATCGTCGTGGTGCGCTGGGTGGCCCTCCCCTGGTCCTTGGTCAGGAAGGCCATCGCGACGCCAACGACGATCGTGCTGACCATCGCCAGGATGCCTACCGTCGCCAACAACGCGACCGCGATCCGACGAGCCGTCCACGGCTGCCCCGAGGAGAACCACGAAAACCAGGAATAGAGCCGATACCTCATCAGTGGCTACGCGGGCGGCGGGACGGGGACGACGGTGTCGGCCGCGGGACTGAAGACCTCTTGGCGAATTTGTCGATCCGTGACGTCCCACGACACCGCGGCGGGGTACTCACCCCAGGTGCTGTTGAACATTCCGACGATGACGGCGCGCCCGTCATCGGTGAGCACGTAGACGGGGCCACCCGAATCACCCTTCTGACTGACGACGCCGTTGGCCATCGTGAACCACCCGTTGTTGACGGCCTCCACCGTGCCACAGCTCTCACCGGTTACCACCCCGAAATGGCAGACGGGTTGCCCTTGCCGCGGCACCAACGCAGGGTCGAACGACAACGTCCTCCCGCCCGGCAGGATGTCGTTGATTTGGACGTCGGGCGCCAACGCGATGGCCTCCCAGTCCGAGATCATGTGGTCGGTGGCGACGACGGCACCGTTGGGGGTGTCGTCGCGAAAGCTCGTCTGGCGCCCAAGGACGTTTCCGTCCTTGTCGGTGACGGCACCACTTCCCCGGCAATGGCCCGCGGTGTATGCGGTTCGCGTCGCGACGTCGACGAATCCCAGCGTGCACCGATTGGTGTCCTGCCGAATCTCCATCCCCGGGTACACCAGAACGCCGGGGGCGGCTCCGGCCGGGCCGGCGGGTGAGAGCAGGGATGCCGCGAAGGCGGCTGCCACTACGGCCGCGCGCACACACCTTCGGCGCAACGTCGTCTCCGCTCGCTAGGGGTCGGTGAACGGTTAGCGTACCGACGCCCCCGTCGGCCCGCATCGATCAGGAGTCGAAGCCAAGACCAAGGGCGTCGAGCGTGCGCAACAGAACGTTGCGGTGACCGGCCGAATGGTCGGCCCGGTCCAGCGACCATCGCGTCGCCTGGATGCCGACGCTCGCAAGGGGTTCCGGCGGAAAGGGCAGCGGCTTTTGCCGCACCATCTGCAGCTCCGTCCGCGGCGTCGGCGTCCCGCCGAGCAGGTCGAGGCAGACGTCGGCGGCGAACCGGGCGGCGCCGACACCGAGTCCGGTGAACCCGTTGACGTAGGCGACCCGGTCGTCGCGGGCCAGTCCCCAGTGCGCGCAGAATCGGGTGTTGGTGTCGATGGCGCCTGCCCACCGGTGGCTGAAGCGGACGTCCTCGAGTTGCGGGAAGGTGATGAAGAAGTGGGCGGCGAGCCTGCGGTAGGTCTCCTGCCGATCTTCGTACTTCGCGTCGACCTTGCGGCCGAAGTGGTAGACGGCGTCGTAGCCGCCGAAGACGATCCGGTTGTCCTTCGTCATGCGGTAGTAGTGGAACTGGTTGGCCGAGTCGCCGATGCCCTGGCGGTTCCGCCAGCCGATGCTCTGCACCTGGGCGTCGGTCAACGGTTCGGTGGACAGCACGTAGTCGTATACCGGAACTGTGTGAAACCGGTTGCGCCGCAACAGATGCGGGAAGACGTTGGTGGCCAGCACGACCTGCTTGGCGGTGATGACGGCGCCGTTGGTCGCCACCTCAATCGACGCGGTGCCAGAACTCAGCGACGTCGCGTTGGTGTGCTCGTAGATGGTGACGCCGGCTTCGGTGCACGCGCGGGCCAGTTCGAGCGCGAGCTTGGCGGGGTGCACGATCGCACACGTGTCGGCCTCCAGCAGCCCAGCCAGGAACGTGGGCGAATGGACCTCCGCACGCACCGCATCGCCGTCGAGGAACTTGCCGTCGCCCTCGGCCGCGGACTCCTGAAGCCACGCCACCTGGTGCGGTTCGGTCGCCACCGCGAGCATGCCGCTGCGTTGCCATTCGACGTCGAGGCCGAGTCGTTCGATCTCGGCTTGCATGCCGTCGAGATTCTCCACCCCCATGGCCTCGAGTCGGTCGATCTCGTTGGGCCAGCGCGTCTTTCCGTTCTCGTGACCGTGGGTCAGGCTGGCCTCGACGAAGCCGCCGTTACGACCGGAGGCGGCCCACCCGACGCGGTGGGCGTCGATCACCACGATGCGCCGATCGGGATCGCGTTGGGCGGCATGCAGCGCCGTCCACATTCCGACGTATCCGCCTCCGACGACCAGGAGGTCGCAGCTCACCGATTGGGACAGTGTCGGCCGCTCGGGCCGCTCGATGTCCAGCCACATCGACCCGAACGCACTGCCGGCAAGTGACCGCTCGACGAGCGCGGGGTCGACATATCCATCGAAGACGGTTTCCACGTGTCGACCCTACCGACGGCCGCTCAGCGGAAGCTCAGCACGTCGTTCCCCCAGGCAGCTCGCAGCGGCCGGTCGGGATCCTCGACCACCACGTCGCTCTTGTCGAGCAGCAGGGTGGCGCGATCGTCGTCGCGGTAGGGCCGCCAGCGCGGCTCCCCCGCCAGGCCGGTCGGCTCACCGGTGGCCGCGAAGTTCACCCATCGGGTGCGGATGCGCTCCGACAGGGCGGTGCCCGCCTTGAGCCCACCCAGCTTGAACGTCGGATCCTTGCTTCCCGCAACGAGATTGCCCCACACGTACGGCAGCTCGGTGGCGTGCGCTGCGCCGAGGCGCAACAGCTTCAGCATCGGCGTCGCCCAGTCGAAGCGATAGGTGAACACCGGCGCGACGGCGGCGTGGCCCTCGGCGAACCAGATCGTCGGCATCCGGAAGCCGATGTCGCGCGCGACCCCCATGCCGGGTGTCTTGCCCCGTCCCGGATACGCCGACATCAGATCCGCTTCGCTGGGTAGTTGCAGGCTGGGTTGCTCGGAGGCGATGCCGTCGAACATCGACTTGATGGCCGTCGGCGTTATCGGCATCAACGGCGACTTCATGAAGCGAAACAGGGCCGCCTCGTGCTTGTTGGTGCCGATGATCAACGGCACCGGGTGCGTGCGTCCGGCCCGCGCGACGGCCACGGGATAGTCGGGCACCAGCTCCCCGTCGACGATCGGCGCGTAGGCCAGCGTGCCGGGGGTCCGCACCGGCACCTCGTCGAACAGTCGCTTCGAGGCGAGGAGCAGCTCGCCCATCGGGGCTTCGGGAAGGCGATCCACGTCGTCTGCGCCGATGCCAAGGGTGTCCAGGAACTGCCGTGCGATTCCTCGGGACCGACTGGCGTCGTAGACCGAGGTCACCGGTGAGCTCTGCGCGATGGCAGCGGAGAACAACCCCTTGGCGGCCGGGCTGGCCAGCAGTGTCGTCACGACGCCGCCCCCGGCGGACTCGCCGAACAGCGTGACGCGCGCGGGATCGCCGCCGAAGGACCTGATGTTGTCCCGCACCCACTCCAGCGCGAACAGCACGTCCCGCAGCCCGAGGTTGCTCTCGAAGCGGGTGCGATCGGTGCTGAACGAGGACAGGTCGAGGAACCCGAACGCCCCGAGCCGGTAGTTGACCGTGACGATCACCGCGCCGCCTGCGGCCAGGGCCCGCCCGCGGTAGAGCGACTGCGCGGCAGATCCGAGGACGTACGCGCCGCCGTGCACCCACACCATCACGGGCTTGCCAGCGCCGGCGTCGGTGTCGGAACTCGCCCACACGTTCAGCGTCAGCGAGTCGTCGCCCTGTGGTGCGCCGAGGTCCAGCGGTATCCGCGGGTCGGTGGGCTGATGACAGGCAGGCCCGACCCGCGACGCGTCCGCGGGCTCGGTCCAGTTTTGCGGGGCCTGGGGTGACCGCCATCGCAGGTCGCCGACGGGCGGCGCCGCGTAGCGAACGCCCCTCCACGACTTGACCGACCCGTCGTCGATCCCGCGGACGGGACCGTACGCCGTGTCGACGATCGGAGCGCGTGCCGATTGGGTCATGGAGGCGACGATAGCGGGCCAGGCTACGTTGACCCTGTGCGCAAGTGGGTGCTGCTTGGAGCGGCCATCGTGACCGAGGTCGCAGCGACGCTGGCGCTGCGGGCCGCGCACGACCACGGCGCCTGGCTGGTGGCCGTCGTCGCCGGGTACGCCTGCGCGTTCACGCTGCTGACCCTCGTCCTGCGCGAGGGCCTCCCCGTCGGCGTGACCTACGGGATCTGGGGTGCAACGGGGACGGCGTTGACCGCGGTGCTGGCCTCGGTGATCTTTCACGACCCGTTCACCTGGCCCATTGCGCTGGGCATCGCCCTGATCATCGCCGGTGTGCTGTTCATCGAGTTCGGTTCGCGGCCAGAGGCTCCCACGCCGTGATGTGGTTGGTGCTGGCATCGGCGATCGGCGTCGAGGTGTTCGCGACGCTCGGGCTGCGCGCGTCGGACGGTTTTCGCAAGCGGGCGTGGATCGTTCCCGTCGCGGCGGGCTATCTGGCGTCGTTCTATCTGCTGTGGCTGACGCTGGGACTCGGGATGCCCGTCGGCATCGCCTACGGGGTGTGGACGGCATGCGGTGTGGCCCTCGTCGCGGTGCTCGCGCGCTACCTCTTCGGGGACCCGCTGACGGTCAAGATGTTGATCGGAATCGGGTTGATCGTCGGCGGCGTCCTCACGATCGAACTGGCCGGCGTCGTCCACTGAGGACGCCCGCCGCGGCGGCGATGACCAGTCCGACGACCGGTACCACCAACAGCCCGCCCCTCAGGCTGGTCGCGTCGGCGATCATGCCGACGATCGGCGGCGCGCCGACTGATCCCAGGCGCATCAGCCAGGCCAGCGCCGTCAGGCCGGTGCCCGCCCTCAGCCCTGGCAAGTTGTCGGCGGCGTGCATGGCGGCCGGGATGGCGGTCGCGGCGCCTAGCCCCGCGACGGCGAAGCCGGCGATGGTGCCGGGGATGCTCGGGAAGGCCAGCGCCAACCCCATGCCCGCCGCAACCAGCAGTCCCCCGCCGCGAGCGACCGCGCGTTCCCCGAAACGGTCGACGACGCGGTCGCCGACCACCCGTCCGATGAACTGGAAGCCCAGCAGCGCGACGTACCCGAGCGCGGCGACCGCCCCCGGCGCTCCCAGCCCGCTGCCCAGGTAAAGCGCCGCCCACGAGCTGCCGGCGTCCTCGATGACGGCTCCGGCCATCGCGATGACGACCAAGACCGCCAAGGCGCCGTACACCCGCCAACCGGGCCGTGCGACCGTTCCGGCGTCGGCGGCCGAGTCGGCGGCCTCGTCGCGTCCCTTCAGCAGGAACGGGTAGGCGGCCAGCGCGACGCCGACGAACACGGCGGCGCTCACCCCGAGGTGGATGCCGATCGGGACGTGCAGGGCGATCGCACCGGCGGCCATGCCCGCACCGAGCATCGCTCCGACCGACCACACCGCATGCAGTGAGTTGATGATCGACCGTCCGTAGGCGCGCTGCACCCGCAGTCCGTGCGTGTTCTGTGCGACGTCGGTGATCGCGTCGCACGCGCCACCGCCAAACAGCAACGCCGCCAACAGCACCGGGGTGGTCGACAATCCGGCCGCGCACACCAGCACCGCGATCCCGATGGTGCACAGCAGCCCGGTGCGACCCGAGGTGAGCCTGCGGATCACCGCCCCGGCGGCGAGGCCGGCGACCAACGCGCCGATCGGGAAGGCGGCGACGACGATGCCGTAACTGGTGTTCGACAGGGCCAGCTCGGTCTTGAGTTCGGGGAACCGCGGCACCAGGTTCGCGAAGATGGCGCCGTTGGTGAGGAACATCGCCGACACCGCGATGCGGGCCCGGCTGGTGCGACGCTCGACGTCAGCTGTCACCACTGCCCAGACGATACGGGTACGCGGCGACGCGGCTGAACCGGCAAGATCGTCGCCATGACTGAACTGGCCGGCTCACTGGTCGAACTCGCCCGCCGCTACGGCGTGGCGGCCACCTACGACGATTGGACGGGCGGCCACCAGGTGGTCTCGGAGTCGACGCTGGTCTCGGTGCTGACCGCGCTGGGCGTCGCGGCGGGCACCGAGGACGAGCGTCAGGGCGCGCTGCGGGCACTCGACGAGGATCACTGGCGACGGGTCCTGCCGCCGACGATCGTGACGCGGACGGGACGGGCGACGTCGTTCTGGGTTCACGTCACCCACGGTGGCGACGTGGGCGGCTGGATCCGGCTGGAGGACGGCACCGTCCGAACGGGTCTTCGCCAACTTGTCAACGACACACCGCCGCGCGAGCTCGACGGCCGGCTGATCGGGGAGGCCAGCTTCGAGCTGCCTGCCGACCTGCCCATCGGCTACCACCGGCTGCACGTCACCGCAGGCGGGGTCGACGTCGACGCGGCGCTGATCGTCGCTCCCGACGCGGCAGCGCTGCCCACTTCGCTCGGCGGTGGACGGACCTGGGGCGTGGCCACCCAGCTCTACAGCGTTCGGTCGGAGAGGTCGTGGGGCATCGGCGACCTGACCGACCTGACCGATCTCGCCGTGTGGTCCGCCTCCCGATATGGAGCCGGTTTCGTCCTGGTCAACCCGCTGCATGCCGCCGCACCCACCCCGCCGATGGAGCCGTCGCCGTACCTGCCGACGTCTCGCCGCTTCGTCAACCCGATCTACCTGCGGGTCGAGGCCATTCAGGAGTTCGCCTACGTCGCGGACCGCGGGGAGCTGCGCAAGGCGCGGTCGGTGGCGCAGGCCCGGGCCAAGAAGTCCACCCTGATCGACCGCGACTCGGTGTGGAAGATCAAGCGGGCGGCGCTGCGCGCGGTCTACCGGGTCAAGCGATCCGCCGGCCGCGACCTGGCATACGCCGCCTACCGGGCGCGGGAGGGACGCAACCTCGACGACTTCGCCATCTGGTGCGCGCTGGCCGAGAAGTACGGCAGCGACTGGCACTTCTGGCCCGAGGCGCTGCGCCATCCCGGCAGCCCCGCGGTCGCCGCCTTCGCGACCAAGCGCGCGGACGCCGTCGACTTCCACCGCTGGTTGCAGTGGCAGCTCGACGACCAGCTCACGGCCGCGCAGGCGACTGCCGTCCAGGCGGGCATGGCGCTGGGCGTGATGCACGATCTGGCCGTCGGGGTGGATCCCAACGGGGCCGACGCGTGGGCCTTGCAGGACACCCTCGCGCTCGGTGTCAGCGTCGGCGCGCCCCCCGACGAGTACAACCAGCTCGGGCAGGACTGGTCGCAGCCGCCATGGCGACCCGACCGGCTGGTCGAGCAGGGGTACGAGCCGTTCCGCGCGCTCGTCAACGCGTTGCTTCGGCACGCGGGCGGCATTCGCATCGACCACATCATCGGACTGTTCCGGCTGTGGTGGATCCCGAAGGGCGCCGATCCGAGGGAGGGCACCTATGTGCGCTACGACCACGAGGCGTTGATCGGCATCGTCGCGCTGGAGGCGTATCGGTCGGGCGCCGTCGTCGTCGGCGAGGATCTCGGCACCGTCGAACCGTGGGTCAGGGACTATCTCGCCGAGCGGGGGCTGCTCGGCACCTCGATCCTGTGGTTCGAGCTGGACCGTGAAGGGGACGGGGGGCCGCTCCCGCCACGCAAGTGGCGGGAGTACAGCCTGTCGTCGGTGACCACGCACGATCTGCCGCCGACCGCGGGCTATCTGGCGGGTGAGCACGTCCGCATCCGTCAGGAATTGGGTCTGCTGACCCGCCCGGCCGCCGACGAGTTGGCCGACGACGAGGCCGAGCAGGCGGCGTGGCTCGCCGTACTGCGCGAAATGGGGCTCCTCGGCGAGGATCCGAGCGTCCAGGAGATCGTCAGCGCCTTGTACGCATACCTGGGGCGGACGCCGTCGCGCCTGCTTGCGCTGGCCCTTCCGGATGCGGTGGGTGACGTGCGGGCCCAGAATCAACCGGGAACTACCGACGAATATCCGAACTGGCGGGTCAAGTTGGCCGGCCCAGACGGCAGGGAACTCCTGCTCGAAGACGTGTTCGCCAGCTCCCGGGCGGCGGGTCTGGCCGAGGTCATGCGCGCGCAGGTAACACCGGCACGCGAGTGACCGAAGTTTCTCAAGAGGCTGAACTGCGATATGTTCGCAGCCGCACCGAGACATACGGAGGGCACGTGAAGAAGATCATTGGGCTGGGGGCCGTCGGGCTCTTCGTTCCGGCCGCCATCGCTTCTACGGCCATTGCGTCCGTGGCTCTGCTCGGTCCTGCCGTCGCCAGCGCGGCACCGGCGACCTCGAGTTCGGCCAACGTCGTCGGCGAGCCGTACTACAAGGCCGTCGGCATTTTGAAGAGTCAAGGTATGCGCGCGACGTTCGGCGGCTCGTTCGGCAGTGACCTGCCGCAGTCGCAGTGCATCGTCAGCCAGCAGAAGGCCCTGAAGAGCAAGATGATCCTGATGTTGGACTGCACCACTGCGGCCGCGAAGGACGCAGCAGGAGCCGCTCCTGCTGCACCCGCCGCCCCGGCTCCCGGAACCTCGGGCAGTGGCCAGGGCACCTACGGTGGCCCCATCGGCGTTGCCGTCCCCGTCGGCTGACGCCTCAGGAACCCAGTACCCGCGGTCCCACCTAGGGGCTCGAACCGCGTAGACTCACCTTCCGTCACCTGACGACGAAGGGGCTGCGATGTTGCGACCACGGCGTTTCCACACGGTCATCGATCCCGGGCCCGTGCAGATTCAGGCACGCCAGGTGCACTTCGACGTCGGCGACGTCCCACTGCACTGGATCCCCGACCATCCGGTGGCCTCGAACATGGTCAGCCTGCTCAACGTCGTGCTGCCCGCTGCGGAGCGGTGGTTCGTCGCCGCATACAACGAAGCGCTGCCGTTGGTGAAGGATCCCAAGCTGGCCGAGGACATGCGCGGGTTCATCGGCCAGGAGGCCACCCACGCCGACGTCCACGACAAGGTGCTCCGCGAGTACATGGTCGGCCACGGGGTCGACGTCAAGCCGATCCTCGACCAGATCGAGTTCGTCTTCGAGAAGGTGTTGGCCCCGGATCCCTCGATCACCGACCCCAAGCGCAAGCTGAACCACCTCTGCGATCGGCTGTGGCTGATCGCCGCGATCGAGCACTACACCGCGGTGCTCGGCGACTTCTCGTTGAATTGCTCGTGGGACGACCACGGCGCGAACCCGACTATGGTCGACCTGTTTCGGTGGCATGGCAGCGAAGAGGTCGAGCACCGCATGGTGGCCCACGACGTCGCGCACTACTTTCACGACAGCTACCTCGACCGCATCCGGGCCATGTCGATCGCCGTGGTGCTCATGGCGATGTTCTTCCAGCGCGGCGTCTGGTACCTGTCCAAGAACGACCCGACCGTCGAGCTCGGCTGGCTGAAGATGCAGCGACTGCGGATGCGAGACTCCAAGCTCGGCCTGTTGCCCAAGTACCGGAAGTTGTTCGGGTCCAACACGTTCATGTACTTCCGGCCGGGCTTCTCGCCGGAGGAGATGGGATCGACGGCCCAGGCCGTTGCCTATCTGGCCAGCTCCCCGGCGGCACGCGCCGCGCACCTGTGATGTTCGCCCGCTTCCGGGAGGCTCCGCCGAGCGCATTTGGGCGGTCGCGGCACGATCTGACGCTCGGCTTCGCGGCGACCGTACTCACGGGGTTCTTCAATCTGTCTGCGGCGGTGCGCAACCCGGCGCCGCTGCCCAACGTCGACCGCGATTTCCCCCTCGTCGTGACTGACCGTCGGGTCGTCGCCCACGACCAGGACGTGATTGCGTTGACGCTCACCGCCCCCGGCGGCGGTGTGCTTCCGCGCTGGCACCCTGGCGCGCACGTCGACGTGCACCTGCCCAGCGGCCGGGTGCGACAGTATTCACTGTGCGGCGATCCCAGGGTCACCGACTCCTACCGAATCGCCGTGCGCCGCATACCATCCGGCGGCGGTGGATCACTCGAGGTGCACGACCTGGCCGTCGGTGCGACGATCACCACCAGCGGTCCGCGCAACGCCTTCCCGTTGACCGTGCCGGGGTACGGCTCACCGGCTCAACGGTTTCGGTTCATCGCAGGCGGCATCGGCATCACCCCCATCCTTCCGATGCTTGCGCAGGCGGAGAGCCTCGGCGTGGAGTGGTCGATGGTGTACACCGGCCGTCGTCGCGACACGCTGCCGTTCCTCGAGGAGTTGGCCCGATTCGGTGACCGCATCCAGATCCGCACCGACGACGAGGCCGGTCTGCCGACGCCCGCCGACCTTCTCGGCGAGTGTCCAGGCGGCACGACGGTCTACGCGTGTGGGCCCGCGCCGGTCCTGACCGCGCTGCGGTCGGCGTTGGCCGGGCGCGACGACGTCGAATTGCACTTCGAGCGCTTTGCCGCTCCCCCGGTCGTCGACGGCACCGAGTTCTCGGTGTCGGTGGCCTCGACGGGCGCCGCGGTCCGGGTCGGCGCCGACGAGACGTTGTTGGGTGCGCTCAAGCGCGAGGGCGTGCACGCGCCGTACTCGTGCCAGCAGGGTTTCTGCGGGACGTGTCGCGTCCGCGTGCTCGGCGGGGACGTCGAGCACCGCGACACGTTGCTCACCGACCCGGAGCGGGACGCCGGGATGATGCTGATCTGCGTGTCACGTGCGGCTGGTGACGCGGAGCTGGTACTCGACCTGTAGTGGGGTCAGGCGTCGCCGAGATGGGCCATCAGGTGGTCCAGCAGCGGGCGCTGGCCCTTGAGCAGTTTCACGTAGGCGTCGGCGACGGAGAACCACGCCACCCGGTCCATCTCGGGGAACTCCTTGATGGTGCCGGACCCCTTTGGCCACTCCAGCTCGAAGGTGTTGCTGACACTGTTTGTGACGTCCAGGTCGGCCGCCACGGCGAAGGCGGTGACGATCTTTCCTCCCGACTGCTTGACCGGCGGCAGTGCCACGCGCGGCCCCTCGGGAACGGGAAGGCCGATCTCCTCGACGAACTCACGCTGGGCGGCGGCCCACGGATCCTCGTCGTCGGTGTACTCGCCCTTGGGGATCGACCACGCGGCCTCGTCCTTGCGGGCCCAGAACGGGCCGCCCGGGTGCCCGATCAGGACGTCGTAGCCGTCGGCGCCTCGCCGGTACAGCAGAAGGCCGGCGCTCATTCGAGGCATCGAGCTACCACTCCTTGAGCACGCGGAGCTTGCCTGCCTTGACCATCGCGTCGCGCCGAAGACGCTTGAGCTCCTGATGAAAGGCCGTGTCGCCCTGCAGGTTCAACGGCAGGACGAGGTTGGTTGTGAGTTCCTCCTCGAAGACCCACGGCTCGGGGCGGACCACCCAGGACACCAGGGTGTTGTCCGACATCCACTGGTTCAGGACGGCCTCGCCACCGGCGAGGGTGATCTGCTTGCCGGAGCCGATGCGACGCAGCTCGAGGCCCAGCTCCTTGGCGAGCAGCACCCCGAGCGACTTGCGCAGCGACGAACCGTCGGCGTTGCCGCGGGCGCCGCCGAAGTGGTAACGGATCCTCTTGTGCAGGTCTTGGCTGACCGGCCGCTTGCCGCTCGCGGGCGGCGGCGTCGGGCTGATTCCGACGTGCAGCAGGGTGAGGTCGTCGCGTACTTCGCACCCCGTCGCGTCGACCGCCGCAGGCAGGGATCGGAACCACCACCCGTAGGCGCCGGGGGCGTTCGGAACGGGGCTGGGCTCGGCGAACACCTGCTCACGTGTAAATCGCTGTGCGTCAAGAAAACCCGCGACGGTGTCCGGGCGTGCTGCGTCAGGCATACCTCAGCCTTTCACACCGGTCGGCCCGCCCGACCGGCCCGCGGCTAGAGTGCGCTCGTGGCGAACGAGTCATATCAGCGATACGTCGCCCTCGGCGACAGCCAAACCGAAGGCCTGTGGGACGGTGACAACACCGTCGGCGTGGCGGGCTTCGCCGATCGGCTGGCCGTCCGGCTCGAGGAACTGCACCCCGGCGTCCTGTACGCCAACCTCGCCGTCCGCGGGCGTCGCATCCGCGACGTGCTCGACAACCAGTTGCCGGCGGCCGTCGCGATGCGGCCCGACCTGATCACCAGTTGCATCGGGATGAACGACGTCACCAGGCCGGGAAAGTCCTTCGCCAGGGCACTCGAGGACGTCGACCTGCTGCACGACCGGCTTGCCGAGACCGGCGCCACGGTAGTGACCACGACGTTTCCCGACCTCGAGCAGATCCTGCCGGTCGGACGCTTCCTCGGGGCGCGGGTGCTGGAGATGAACGCAGTGGTGCGGGCTGCGGCGGCCCGGCACGGTTTCCGGCTGGTCGACCTCTACGAGGCGGAGTCGATGGGTGACCCCGACGTGTGGAGCCCCGACCGCGTGCACGGCTCACCGGCGGGACACGCGCTGTTCGCCGCGGCGGCGGCCGAAGCGCTGAATCTGCCTGGCGCCAACCACGATTGGGCGACGTCGACGGCGGAAGTCGTCAGGCCGGGCTTCCGGTCGCGGATGTACTCACAGGCCCTGTGGACGCAGAACTTGCTGATGCCGTGGGTGTGGCGGCACCTGCGCGGGTTGTCCAGCGGCAACGGGCGCGTCGCGAAGCGCCCTCGGCTGACGCCGGTGGCCCTAGTTGCCGAAGCCGCCGAGTAGGCCGAGTGGGATCGGCGACTCGCCGTTGGCCAGCGAGGCCATCGCACCGGGGCAGAACGCGGAGATGGCGAGACCGGTGAACATCGTGGCCGGTCCCAGCGACATGCCACCGGCGTCGGCGACGCGGGAGGCCGCGTCCGCCACGTCCTGGCCGGGCTGCGACAGCATCGGACACACCGAGCGACCGAGGTCGGCCGCCTGCGCGGGGTCGACGGCGCCGATGCCCGCGTTGTCCACGGAGTTGATGAAGTCCGAGGTCGGGTCCGCTGAGGCGGGGCCAGCGGCCACCAGGGCGGCACAGATGGCTCCGCCGGTCAGAAGCGCGATCCGGGCCGTCATCTTGGGTGTGCTCACGGCCAAAGACTACGGCGAATCGCGGTGATCGGCCGAATCAGATGCCGGTCCACACCTCGTCGATCTGGCTGTTGATGTCGATGACCTTGGCCTTCGCCGATTCGGGGCTGTCGATTTCGCCGGCAACGTGCTGGGCGACGAAGCGCTTGATCTCGGCGTCGACGCCGCCGACGATGCGCACCAGCTCGGCGCGCAGCGTCGTCGAGGTGATGTGGATGGAGATGTCGGATGGTCGGGGCTTTTCCACGTCGAGGATCAGCGACAGCGGATGGGCGGCGATCGCGGTGGCCCGCAGGGCGATCTCGCCGAAGACCTTGAAGCGCGGCTTGTCGATGCGGAGGTCGATGATCAGCTCGATCTCCAGGGGGATCTGAATGTCGAAGGTCAGCTGTTCGCCTTGGTGCCGCGTTACCGCCGGGTCCTGGACCCTTACCTTTGCGGTGACCTTGGCGAATTTGCCAGGCCCTTGGGCCATGGGCCCCATCGTGAATTCCTCGCCGGCGATCTGACCGATCGCCGCGGCGACGCGCTCCTCGGTGACGGCGATCTCGAAGAACCGGCGGCCGAATTCCTCGTACGTCATGGAGTCATACGTAGTGGAGTCGTAGTCAGACATGGTGCAAGTACCTTGTCACGTCCACTGGTCGTCGGCGAACACGCGCACCCCGCCGATGCGCGTCGGCCGAGCCTCGACGTCGGCGAAGACCACCAGGTGACGGCCGTCGCGGCGAACGCGCGCGACGGTGACGTTTCCGGCGCGGACCATGCCGTCCCACTGCGCGCCGTGTAGCAGCGCGACCAGGTCGGAGGTACCGATCCGCTCGGCGTCTCCCCTGGTGAGCTGGGGGGCGTCGCCCAGTCGCCGCTTGACGGCAACCTGGTCGCCGGCAGACGCGTCGTCGAGCAGCGCGGCGACGTGCCGCTTCCCACGACTGGTCGCGCCGCGGAAGCCGGCCAGGAAGCCCGCCGTGCCTGCCAGTCGCTGGTTGCGCAGCAGCGCCAGGGAGAGCTGCAGACCCGCGGGCAGGGCGCCGACCCCGTTGCCGGCGAACTGCCACACCATCGCGGGCAGCTCCCAGAATGCTTGCAGCCGAGCGATGTTCAGTGAGTCGTCGAGGTCGTAGCGCAGGAAGGCGGGGATCGTCATCGTCACCGAGGCACCCATCTTGACCTCGAGGGTCAGATCACGGATGACGGCGGAGCCGGAGACGACGTCGTGGCCGCGGTGGAACGTGATGTCGCGGGGGCCGATGAACGTGTCGTAGAAGCGTGCGATCTGGGCGCGCCCGACGTGGGGCCGCGAGCCGACGGGATCTTCGATGCGGCCGTCGGGGGCGAACAGCGCGACCCAGCCGTCGCGGTCGTGGGCGCCGGCCGCCTCCGGCGAGCGTTCGACGGCGGCGAGCATGTCGGCGATCGGCGGGACCATACCCATTCACTTACCACCCCGATCGCCGTCGGGTGAGCGTCGTGGCGATCTTGGCCGTTGACCTGCACACTGGTGTGGTGCGGTCGACTGCGTGTCGGCGCAGATGAGGAGTGGTCATGAGCCAGAATCCGTTCGGAATCGACCCCGAGGATCTCGACCGCGTCATGCGGGAAGCCGGCGACGGCTTGCGTGACGCACTGGGCCGCATGGGCAGGCAGGCCGGGTGGTCCACGCTTCTCGACGAGTTCACCAAGGGCACCCGCCCCAAGAACGAACCCGAGACCGCGGGTGAGACGGGCGACGGCGTGTGGTCGATCTACACCGTCGATGCGTCGGGCGGCGCCCACATCGAAGAGGTGTATCCGACGGAGTTGGACGCGTTGCGCGCCAACAAGAACAACACCGATCCGGGCCGCAAGGTCCGCTTCCTGCCGTACGGCATCGCGGTCAGCGTCCTCGACGCCGAGTAGGCCTGCGACCGGGCGCGGTGGAAACGACGCGCCTCTTGGGCGACACCCGTTAGGCTTTGCCCGCAGCGTCGCCGGAGGCGACCGTGTTCCAGGAGGCTCATCATCATGATTCGCGAACTGACGGTCGCCGCGGCGATCGCCGGGGCCGCCATTGCGCTGGCACCGTCGGCAGCGGCCGACCCGGGTCCGATGTTCCCCGACGATCCCAGCCACTACGACACGTCCGCCACCGACGTGCCCGGCATGAACTATCAGGCGTCGCTCGGTGCGCCGTGCGACAACTACCAGCTCTTCACCTTCGGGCGCAGCCGCGGTGGTTCCACCGTGGTGTGCCACTACATTCCCAATCAGTGGCCGCCCGTCTACACGGGCTTCTGGGTGTCGTCGTATCCGCTGAAGGGCGTTCAGGACATCGGCGCTCCGTGCGACGGCCCCAAGGGGGCGGCCCAGGCACCGGACGGTCGTCCGATGGTGTGCCTCGGCGAACAGGGGTGGCAGCCAGGCACGTTGACGGGCGCGGGCTTCTTCCCCGGCTGATCCTCCAACTTCGACCATACGGATACACCTCACCTGTATGGTCGTCCCATGGATAGCGGGACTAACTTCAATCTGTCCGACGTCTTCGGCACGGTCGCCGAGGCCATTGCCGACCAGACGTTCCTGGTGTGGCGCGGCCGACGGCTGTCCTACGGCGAGGTGAACCGCAGAGTCGACGGCTTCGCCAACTACCTGACGTCGGTCGGGCTCGGTTGCCACACCGAGCGCGCCGGACTGGAGGGTCACGAGTCCGGCCAGGACCATCTCGGCATCTATCTACGCAACGGCAACGAGTACCTCGAGGCGATGATCGGGTCCTACCGGTCCCGTGTCGCCCCGTTCAACGTCAGTTATCGCTACGTCGAGGACGAGCTGCTGTACCTGCTCACCGACTCGAAGGCGAAAGCCCTGGTCTACCCCGCGGAGTTCGCGCCGCGGGTGGCCGAGATCCTTGACCGGCTTCCCGACCTGCGGGTCCTGATCCAGGTCGCCGACCACTCCGGCCACGAGCTGCTGCCCGGCGCCGTGGACTACGAGACCATCCTTGCGACGCCCCCACCCGCGGAAATGCCGACACCGTCTGGCGACGATCTCTACATCCTCTACACCGGCGGCACGACCGGCATGCCCAAGGGCGTGCTGTGGCGCCAGCACGACATCTTCCTGTCATCGATGGGTGGCCGGCCGTGGGGTAGCGACCAGCCGCTTGCCTCGCACGAAGAGCTTGCCGAGAAGGCCAGGGCGTCGGCGGGTGCGGTGTCGATGATGATGATTCCGCCGTTCATGCACGGCGCGGCCCAGTGGGCGGCCTTCAACGCCGTCACCATGGGCGGCCGGGTGGTGATCCCCGACGACGTCGAGCGGATGCGGCCCGCCGAGGTTCTGCGCCTGGCAGCCGAGGAGAAGGTGCTGAGCATGCCGGTCGTCGGCGACGCGATCGCCCGCCCGCTGCTCGACGAGATCGAGGCCGGTGACTACGACCTGTCCGGCCTGTTCACGATCACCAACGGTGGCGCGCCACTGTCCCCGACGGTGCGCGAGCGCCTCCTGACCGCGCTGCCACATCTGATGCTGCTCGACGCGGTCGGCGCGTCGGAGTCCGGCGCCCAGATGAGCACGGCGACGACGGCGGGCGCCGAGGTGCAGCCCGCCACGTTCACCCCGCAGTCCGACACGGCGGTCGTCTCGGCAGACCTAGACCGGGTGCTGACGCCCGGTGAGGGCAAGGGCTGGCTGGCCCGTCGGGACTTGATCCCGCTGGGCTACCTTGGCGACGAGGCCAAGACCGCCAAGACCTTCCCGACGATCGACGGGGTACGCTGGTCGGTCCCGGGCGATCGGGCAAATGTGTTGTCCGACGGGCGGATTCAGCTGCTGGGCCGGGACTCGGTGACCATCAACTCCGGTGGCGAGAAGATCTTCGTCGAAGAGGTCGAGCGGGCCATCGCAGCGCACCCGAGTGTCTACGACGTGGTCGTGGTGGGCCGCCCGTCTGAGCGGTGGGGCAGCGAGGTGATCGCCGTGGTGCAGTTCGCCGAGGGCGCCGACGCCACCGACGAGGACCTCGTCGAGGTGTGCCGGACGTCGATCGCGCGCTACAAGATCCCGAAGGCGTTCGTCAAGGTGCCGAAGGTGATGCGCTCCCCCGCGGGCAAGGCCGACTACCGCTGGGCCAAGGACGTCGCCGTCAACGCCGGCGCAGGACGTCAGCCGGTAGGTTGACGGCGATGAGCGCCTATTCGCATCCGGAAGCACTGCTGGGCCGCGCGGTGATCGTCACGGGCGCGGCGCAGGGCGTGGGCAAGGGCATCGCCGGTGCGCTGTTGGAGCGCGGCGCCCAGGTGTTGCTTGTGGACGTCAACGCCGACACCCTCGTCGCGACCGTGGACGAATTCGCCACGGCTGGTTGGCCTTCGGAGTTCTTGGTGACGGACCTGCGGGATCCCAACAGTCCCACGGCGATCGTCGACGCGGCGATGGCGCGATTCGGCAAGGTCGACGCACTGGTGAACAACGCGATCGCCACCAACGAGCCAAAGGCGTTGGCGGACATCACCACCGATGACTACGACCTGGTGTTCGACGTTGGCCCTCGGGCGACCTTCTTCTTGATGCAGGCCGTCCATCCGGTCATGAAGGCCGCAGGAGAGGGAGTGATCGTCAACCTGGGGTCGGGATCGGGCACCGGCGGCCAGTCCCAATTCGCCGCCTACGGTGCCGCCAAGGAGGCAATCCGGGGCATGTCGAAGGCGGCCGCCCTGGAATGGGGCCGCGACAACATCAAGGTGAACGTGATCTGCCCCTTTGCCGATTCTCCCGGCGTCCAGTTCTGGCGCGACATTGCCCCGAAGGACTTCGACCGGGCACTTCGATCGGTGCCGCTCAATCGGGTAGGGCGGACGCACGAGGACATTGGGGCCCTAGTGGCGTTTCTGGTTGGTGATGACGGCGGGTTCGTCACCGGCCAAACCATCATGGTCGACGGCGGAATGGGTGTATTTCGGTGACCGGTCGGTCACTCACACCAAACGTCCAGTAACGGAACGACATCGAGCCCTTAACCGATTCAGTCGATCGTTGTGTCGCCCCCGCGGCATGGTGCGACGACGCTGAGGACGAGACCCCGTCGCACAGTACGGTCGGAGTCGTAATTTGCGCTTTGACATGGTGTTTCGTAGAGTTGGCGGCGCGCGGAGCGAATTCGATTCAGGCGCATGCCGGATCGCGAAATTGACTCTCCCGCAACGATATTTGAGACCTCTTCGGTCTCGCCGTCGAGAAGTGATGGCTGCCACAGATTTTGGCGATGGCGAAATCGCGTTGCTACCGTCCGTCGTCATGATCGATGCAATTGCGACCACAGCCCTGTTGACTCTGGTCAACCAGGTTTCGGGGACGCCGTACCGCACGGGTGGCGATTCACCGTCCGGTACGGATTGCTCGGGACTCGTGTCGTGGGTGGCCAACGCGGCCACCGGCCGCCCGATCTACGGCGACCGCTTCCACACCGGCAACGAAGAGCAGGCACTCCTGGCACGCGGCTTCCAGTACGGCACCCAGCCGGGTGCCCTCAACATCGGCTGGAATTCCGGTCACACCGCGGCGACGCTGCCCGATGGCACACCGGTGTCGTCGGGTGAGAGCGGAGGAGGGGTCAGGGTTGGCGGCGGCGGCGCCTTCCAACCCCAGTTCACCAAGCACATGTACCTTCCGGTCGCCCAGGATCAGCCCGCGCAGGACCCCATGGCCCCACCGCCGCCACCACCGCTCGATCCGTTCGCACCGCCGCCGCCAGCCCCAGGGCCCGCCGACATCCCTCCGGTGGACGGCATGACCAACGAACTGCCGCCTCCCCCGCCCGGTCCCGACGTGCCGCCGCCGGGACCAGAGCTGCCACCCGCCCCCGACCTGGGCCCGACAGCCATCTAGGCCGTTCTGGCGCGGCCGGTACGCTCGGATCGTGGGCACACCCCCCGTCGCGCCGCTGCCAGGGCTCCGTGAACGCAAGAAGGCCCGAACCCGCCGGCTGTTGATCGACGCAGCGGTCGACTCGTGCCTCACGCGGGGCTACGAAGCCACCACCATCGAGCAGATCGCCGAGGCCGTCGACGTCTCGCCACGCACGTTCAGTCGGTACTTCGCGTCGAAGGACGCGGTGTTCATCGCCGTGATCGACGACCTTGCCGGGCATATCACCGCCGAACTGCAGGCCCAGTCCCCCGACCTCGGCCCGATGGAGTCCCTGCGGGCGGCGCACGTGGCCGTGCTGACCAGGATCGCCGAGCGGCGCCCCGTCGCCGGCCTGACGGCCGAGCGCATCGTCATGATCCTGCAGATCGTTTCGTCCTCGGAGAGCCTTCGCCACGCGGCCGTCGACTACCGAAGCCCCGCTGCGATGGGCATCCTCGCCGATCGCATGGGCGTCGCACCCGACGACAAACGCCTCGGTTTGGCGGTCTCGCTCTTCTCGACCACGATCGTCAACGCCTGCATCGACGTCGCCGCCGGCGATCCCGACGTCCCCCTCGGCCCGACGTTCGTGACGGATCGGCTCGAGCGGGCACTGACCGACCTGGCTCAGTTCACCGCCGAGCTTCGATTGTCCTGAGCGCGAGCTACTTTCGCGTCCGCGCGCCGAAGCCGGCGATCGCTATGCCGATCACTGCCACGATCGGACCGATGACCGACCAGGTGGTGGTGTTCGACATCGGGCTGCCGCCGACGACGCCGAAGCCCTGAAGTGCCCACAGGACGCCGAAACACGTGACGACGACACCGAGGCCGAGAATGGCTATGCGCATGGTTCGACAGTAGACGGCGCGGAGGCGGGCCGCCGCGTCGCGCCCCACAGTCCGACGCCGATGCCCACCACCGCTCCCCCGAGCCCGATCACCTGCTGGGACCGCCGCATCTGGTGGTGGGCGTTCAGACCGCCGAGGAGGTCCGCGGCGTCGGCTCCGCCGGAGGCCAGGAACCAGCCCCTGGTGTCGCGACCGCGCATCGCGGCCGCGGTCAGCAACCCGCCGATGAGGGCGTCGCGGTAGCCCATCGACGACAGCAGGAGGCGCGCCCCGCCCACGGGTTCCTCCGGGTCGCCCCACCACCGGTTGGCCCGGACGGGGTCGACGAGGAACGACAAACCCGAGGCGAGCCGGATGCCACCCACGACGAGTGCGGCGCGATCGATCGACATGACGGGAGCCTAGAGCCTCCCGCCTGCGCCCGTCGGCGCTTTGGCTAGCGCCCGAAGCCCGCGTTCCGCAGCGCCTCGGCCATCGATCCCGACGGTGGCGCCGACTCTCGTCGACCAGAGTCCTTGGGCCGGTTCGACTTTGGCCGATCGCCCCGGGGCTGCTGTTGCCCGGATGCCCGACCCTGGCCGCCACCCTGCTGCTGCCCGCCGCGCTGCTGCGGGGTGTCGTTGAGGCGCAGGGTCAGCCCGATCCGTTGCCGGTCCACGTCGACCTCGAGAACCTTCACCTTCACCACCTGACCCGACTTCACCACCTCGTGGGGATCGGAGACGTATCGGTCGGACATCGCCGAGACGTGCACCAGACCGTCCTGATGGACGCCGACGTCGATGAAGGCCCCGAACGCAGCCACGTTGGTGACGACGCCTTCGAGGACCATGCCCGGCTTCAGATCGGCCACCTTCTCCACGCCCGCGGCGAACGTGGCCGTCGAGAACGCCGGCCGCGGATCGCGCCCCGGCTTCTCCAATTCGGCGAGGATGTCGGTCACCGTCGGAATGCCGAAGCGCTCGTCGGCGAACTCGGCGGGCTTCAGGGAGCGCAGCGACCGCTCGTCACCGATGAGCTCGGCGAGCGTCACCCCGGCCCGGTCCAGAATGCGCCGTACGACGGGGTAGGACTCCGGGTGCACACCGGACCCGTCGAGCGGATCGTCGCCGCCGTTGATCCGCAGGAAGCCGGCACACTGCTCGAATGCCTTGGGGCCCAGTCGCGGAACCTTCAGGAGTGCCTTGCGGTTGCGGAACGGGCCCGTCGACTCGCGGTGGGCGACGATCGCCTCGGCCATCGTGTCCGTCACCCCGGACACCCGCGCCAAGAGCGGCACCGACGCCGTATTCAGGTCCACGCCGACGGCGTTCACCGCGTCCTCGACCACCGCGTCGAGACTGCGGGCCAGCGTGCCTGGCGTGATGTCGTGCTGGTACTGACCGACGCCGATCGACTTCGGCTCAATCTTCACCAACTCGGCCAGCGGATCCTGCAGTCGCCGCGCGATCGACACCGCACCGCGGATGGTGACGTCGAGATCCGGGAGTTCGTGCGCGGCGTACGCCGACGCCGAGTACACCGACGCACCCGCCTCGCTGACCATGGCCTTCACCGGCGCCTTGGCCCCGGAGGCCGTGATGTCGGCGATGAGTTCGCTTGCCAACGCATCGGTTTCGCGCGACGCCGTCCCGTTGCCGATGGCGATCAGGTCGACGCCGTGGCGAGCGATAAGCGCCCCGAGCATCGCCTTGGACTCGTCCCACTTCTGCTGCGGTTGGTGCGGGAAGATCGCGCAGTGGTCGAGCACCTTGCCGGTGGCGTCCACCACGGCGACCTTGACGCCGGTCCGGAAGCCGGGGTCGAGTCCGAGGGTCGTGCGGGTGCCCGCCGGCGCCGCGAGCAGCAGGTCCTTGAGGTTCTTGGCGAACACCGACACCGCGTCCAACTCTGCGCGCTGCTTGAGCTTGATCCGCGCATCCACCGCCGCCGACACCATCAGCTTGACCCGCCACGCCAGTTTGACGGTCGTCGCCAACCACGGCGTCGCCGGGGTCTTCGCGGTTAGGTCCACGCCAAGGGTCTGGGCCACCATCGCGTGGTAGACCTCGTCGTCGCCACCGTCGAGGTTGAGCGAGAGCACCTGCTCCTTCTCACCGCGCATGACGGCCAACACGCGATGTGACGGCATCTTCTCCAGCGGTTCGGAGAACTCGAAGTAATCGCGAAACTTTTGCGCTGCAGGGTTTTTGGCGGCATCGGATGACGAGAGCGACGTGCGGAGAGTGCCGTCGGCCCAGAACTTCGCGCGGACGGCACCGACGAGTTCGGCGTCCTCGGCGGCGCGCTCGATGATGATGTGCCGCGCACCGTCGAGGGCGGCTGCGGCGTCGGCGACGTCCTCGCCGAGGAAGTCGACGGCCACGGTCTCCGGCACCAGCGTCGGATCCGCCAGCAACCGGTCGGCCAGCGGTTCCAGCCCCGCTTCGCGGGCGATCTGCGCCTTCGTCCTGCGCTTGGGCTTGTACGGCAGATAGATGTCCTCGACCCGGGACTTGGTGTCCGCCGTCAGCAGTGCCGTGCGCAGGTCGTCGGTGAGCTTGCCCTGCTCCTCGATGGAGGCGATCACCGCGGTGCGGCGAGCGTCGAGCTCGCGGAGGTAGCCGAGACGCTCCTCCAGCATGCGGAGCTGCCCGTCGTCGAGGCTGCCGGTGATCTCCTTGCGGTAGCGGGCGATGAACGGCACCGTCGCGCCCTCGTCGAGCAATCGGACGGTCGCGGCCACTTGGGCTTCGCGGACGGCCAGTTCGTCAGCAAGGCGGGCATTTACGGACTTGACGGTAGGGCTCGGAGTCACGCCGAGACCCTACCCAATGCCTCCGACGAAACCCGGTGGGCAACGCCCGTGTGGTGAAATCAGCAGGCCATGACCAGAGAAGTCCCCCGGCAGGTCTTCGTTCGCGGCACGCTCGGGGCGGCGGCGACGGTGTTTCTGGGCGCCTGCGGAGCGCCGAGGCCGCCCCGGCCTGCGACGACACCTGCCCAGCCGGCTCCCTCCGCACCGGACTGGGCTGCGCTGGCCAAGGCGGTCGACGGAGCGGTCGTCCTCCGTGGCGACGGTGGCTACCCGGCCGCCAAGCGCGTGTTCAACAGCCGCTTCGCCGGGTCGACGCCGGCCGCCGTCGTCACGGTCGCCTCGGTCGAGGGCGTTCGCACCGCCCTGCGGTTCGCCTCGTCCAGCGGCGTCGCGGTCACCGCCCGAAGCGGCGGGCACTCCTACGTGGGTGCGTCGGCGGCGGACGCCACGATGGTTGTCGACCTGCGCCGCCTTCCCGGCGGGGTGGCCTACGACGACCGCACCGGACGGGTGACGGTGTCGCCAGCGGCGGACATCAGCTCGATTCAGAACGCGCTCAACGCCTTTGGCCGGTCCATTCCCACCGGTAGCTGCCCGTCGGTCGGCGTCGCCGGATTGACGTTGGGTGGCGGACTCGGCGCCGATGCCCGCCGGTACGGGCTGACGTGCGACGCGCTTGTCTCCGCGACGGTCGTCCTTCCCGGCGGCGACACGGTCACCGCCTCCCCACGCGACGACGCCGACCTGTTCTGGGCCCTGCGCGGCGGGGGCGCGAACAACGGCATCGTGACGTCGTTCACCTTCGACACGTTCCCGACCACCGACCGCGACGTCGTCACCCTGGTGTTCGGAGACGACTCCGCCGCACGGGTGCTCGTCGGCTGGCACGAGTGGCTCGTCGCGGCGGACCGGGCGGTATGGGGCATGGTCAACCTCACCGTCGGCCCGGGGCGTGGACGCTGCTCGGTGGTGCTCGCCACCCCGGCCGGTGACGGGCCTGCTCGGGCCGCGGGCGTCGTGGCGGCGATCGGCGTACCCACCGTAGACGCGACCATCCGCACGTTCGACCACCTCGGCGTCGTCGCGTACTTCGGCGGCGGGCCCGACGCGGTGCGACCACGGGCGTTCGTCGCGGGCTCCGACGTCGTGGCGCGGATGACGCCGGCGGCGGCCGAAGCGATCGTCGCGGCGACCTCAGCGTGGCCGAGGGCGGCAGGTGCAGCGACGGCCGTCGTCGAATCGCTTGACGGGGCGATCGGCGACGTCGACCCGGCCGCCACGGCGTTTCCCTGGCGGCGCCACGCGGCGAACGTGCAGTGGTACGTCGAAACCCCGACGCGTGAGCTCACCGACGCGGCGGACCGCTGGCTGATCGCGGCGCACGCCGCGCTGGGCGACCACTCGGCCGGCGGGTACGTCAACTACCTCGAACCGTCGACCCCTCCGGTCCGCTACTTCGGGGCGAACCTGTCCCGCCTGGCGGCCACGCGTCGGCGCTGCGACCCGCAGGGGGTCATGTTCTCGAGCCTGCGGTTCTGACGGGGCGGGTCGTGACGGCACAGATCCTGGCGGCTGCGGTCGCCGCGACGAACGCCCCGAGCGCCGACCAGCCCTCGACGCCCGCGAGGCCGTCCTTGGCCATTAGCAGCAGGGCGATGCCCGCGACCCCCACCAGCACGCCCGCGGCCGCCGACCGGACGCCCGTCGCCCGAGCCGGGGCGTCCCACCACGGAAGCCGGCGATGCTCCAGCGGCGACAGCAGCGCGAACGTCAGCGCCATGACCACGGCGAACACGGCGGCCCGTAGCGCGAGGCGGCCCCAGAACCCAGGCTCGTGCACGTCGTAGGCGTCGACGCCGACCGCGTGCAGCGCGAAGGTGGCGACGGCGATCGCGGGGATGTGCCAGAGGTAGAGCGTCATTGCTCCCCCGTTGCCGAGGGCGACGGCGCGCCAGACCCTCGGCCGCGCTGCCCAGCGACGGATGGCGCCGGCGGCCAGCACGAACGCGCACGACATCCAGGTGCAGTGCAGTGCGAGCAGCAGTGTGGGCGGCGACACGTTGGACAGCCGCTCGGCGCCCGTCACCACCAGCGAGACCTCGTACGGCCCGAGAGCGACGGCCGCGATCGCGGCGGCGAATGCGACGACCGCCGCGGCGAGCGCCGCCCGTGGGTTGACCAGGTTGCGGGCGTAGGCCACGCCGATCACCACCGGTATCAGCCAGACGAAGAGGAAGTTGGCCGCCCCGGCTTCGGGTTCGCCGACGGCGAGCCGGATCGCGTCCATCCCCGCCGAGGCGGCGAGAAGGGCGACCACGACGAGGGCGATCGCGCGCCCCGACCGCAGCCGGGTCATGGCGGGGACGAAGGCGAGCACCACCAGGTACACGCCGAGGAACCACAGTAGGGCGACGGATTCGCGCCCTAGCCCCGCCGCGGACTCGGCTCCGAGCACCAGCCGGGTCACCAGCAGTCCGAGAACCCATGCCGCGAGATACCAGAACACCGGGCGGCACAGTCGCTGGCTTCGGGTGAACAGCCAGGTGCCCCACGCCGTTCCCGGCCGCCAGCCGTAGGCGCCCGCGGCACCGCCCGCCAAGAAGAACAGCGGCATGACCTGCACGATCCACGTGATCGGGGCGATCACGGGCAGCTCACCGAGCAGGTTGCCGATGCGCAGACCGCCGGGACCGATGGTCGCGAGCAAGAGCGCGCAGTGCCCGAACATGACCACGACGAGGGCGCCGAGCCGGGCGACGTCGACTGCGCGGTCTCGGACGGGTGCGGAGTCGTCGGCGACCGTGGGTGCGCCGGTGGTCGACTTGGTCTGTGCCATGGTCCCAGCATGCCGGGCAAACGGCTGCGGTGGATGAGTAGGACTACGCGAATTTTGGGCCGTCGGGTCGGATTCGCCTACATTGCACGTGATGCGTCCGTTACTAATCCTTCTCACCGTCCTCGTCGGCGTCCTGGCGTCGACCACCGCTCCCGCCGGTGCCGACGCGCAGGCAATGCCCGATCTGAGCGGCTACACCACGGTGTCGACGTACCCCTTCGTCATGGGCAACGAGGTGTACTTCCAAACCCCTGACGGGCTACTCTGTGCGATTCAGCCGGCCCGCGGCGCCGCGGGGTGCGACGGACGCCTGCCCGGCACGCCAGACGAGGTCAACGAGATCGCCCTGGGCCCCGACGCCAGAACCCGGGGCCTGCTGGCAACCGCCAACCATCGCTTCGTGAAGTCCACCGGAAATGCCGCCCCACTGCTGCGCGAGGGTCAGAAGATCGTCTTCGAGGACTTCGAATGCGCCGTTGGCGCCGGGTCGTTCACCGCGTGCATCAAGAGTCAGCCCGCCTCGCAGTGGATGGTGGTGTCTCCCAACGGAACCGGCGTCGGACCCAGGACCGACGGGCTGCCGCCGGGCTTCCCGGACCCAAACGACTTCGTTCTGGGCGACGAGACCTACATCGTCGGCCAGGGCGCGAAGAACCTCTTTCCCGTCTTCACCGTCGATGCGGGCCTCACTTGCTCGATGATCGTGTTCAGCGGTGGTGAAATCGGTTGTGACGGGCCGTTACCGCTCGTGTCCGGCGGCGAGAACGAGGTGTACGCGCAGCTGCCCGGCGCGGCCGGCATCCGCCGCACCGACGCCCCGAAGTTTTCGACGCCTGCGTACCCGGGTCCGGTGAAGCGACTGCCCGTCGGGTACCGCGTCCACGGCATCGGCTCGACCTGCATGGCGATCTACGGCGGGGTGGCGTGCGTGGCCACCTTGAACGGTGCGGTGCACGCCTTCGAAGTGACACCCTCGGGAGTGTCCACCTTCGGGGGGTGACGCCTCAGGGCGTGGGGCGCTGGTGTTCCCACGTCTGCAGCACGTTGACGTACGGCGTCGGGCTGACCGACAACGCGCCGACGAACGGGTGCTCGAGCGCGAAGATCAGGTAGATCACGAAACCCATCAGGCCGGCGGTCAAGCCGACCGCGCAGGCGTGCACGACGAGGTCGCGGGTGCCGAAGAGGAACGTGAACGCCATTACCACGGCGCCGCCGCCGACCAGCAGCACCCAGAGTTCGCCGGGAACCGCCGCATCACCGGCCGTCACCCGCATCTTGCGGTTGGCGCTCAGATCGTTCAACTTGACGATGTCGTGGTCGAAGAACGCAATCTCGTTGCGGCTCTGCGGTTGAACGCTCAGGTAGGCCGACCAGACGTCGGTCATCGGGCCGGACTCCTCCTCGATGGTCTCCCCACGTCGCATCCGGGGTAGTTCGTCGTCGATCACGTCCCTGGTGTAGGCGATGAGGCTCTGCTGAACCTCCGCCCGGTACGTGGGTGGTATCGCCACGGAGTCCCTGAGCAGCTCCGCGATGGCGCTGGCCTCCGCCTGGGTGGCGTCCTCGGCGTCGCCGAACTGCTCCCACACCACGACCACCAGGAACGCCACCAGCACCGCGTACAACACGCCGGCCAGTTGGAAGACTTGCGAGGACACCAGGTTCGCGCTCTCGAGCCTGGTGTGCGACACCAGCTTTCGGAAGACGAGGAGCCCGCCGACCGACAAGCCGACCACGACGGCCACCGCGAGGAACCCGAGTAGCGGGGCGGGCATCTGTAGCAGCCAGATCACGGGCAGCGTCCCCCAGTCCGGCGGACGCGAGCGGTCCGCAGCGCCATTATGTCCAACCAGGCCGGTGCGAGCGGGGTAACGCCGAGATGGGGCCTCTCAGATGACCGAGCGCAGCCCGAGGGCGGTGGACACCTGCGCCGCGACGACGCATACGCCCGTGGCGAGCTGCCGGCCCACGGGGCCGGGCAGGTCGTCGACGTGTCCGCACGCGGAACCCAGCACGCCGCCCATCGGCAGCACCGCAACCACGCCCGGAGTCAGTTGCAGGACAACGGCATAGCCGTCGTGATCGCCGGTGGTGAAGGTGCCGTCGTCGTAGGCGTTGCCGAGGGGGACGACGCCGACCACGGTCGCCGCGCCGCTGGCGACAAGCCGACGAGCCAGTGCCGCGCGGGCATTGTCCGACGAGACGTACTCGTGGGTGAACGGGTTGGCGGGGTTGAGCTGTTCGGTGCTGAAAGCGCCCGACCACACGTACCCCGCACCGTTGGCCGCGGGGGCGGCCCCGAACATCCGGCCGTGGTCATTGGGGAACAGAAAGAAGTTGTCGGAGAACGCCTGCAGGAAGCCGGTGGGCTTCTGGCCGTAGCTGGCGCCGTCGATGATTCCTGAGAAGCCGGTGCTGTGGATTGGTTGGGCGGGGAATCCTGCTCGAGTCATCGCGGCGTCGAGCCGGGCTGCTGATTCCGCGGCGCTCGTCGACGTCGGGTCGAGGATGATGACGTTGACGGGTTCGAGGACCGTCTTGCCGCCGTGCTGAACTCCGCCGTAGTTCGCGATGTTCCCGTTGGGTTGGAGCAGCCAGGCTCCGATGTCGCCGTACACGGTGTGTGCGACGTCGGTGGGGCGCGGCACGCCGGGTACCGCGACGGGTGCGGCGACGTTGGGCTGAACGGTGGTCACTGCGGCCGCAGGCTTGACCAGGGCGGTGGCGCCCTCGATCTCGCGTCGAATCAGCTGCAACGCCCCGAGCACGACCTGTCCCGGAGCCACCGGCGCGCCGCCGGTGAGCGTCGTCGATGTGCTCTCGGATGCTGCCGGGGAGCCGGTGACCGCGGTCGTGGCCGGCGCCTCCTTGGAAGGCCCGGCGACGTCGTCAGCGGGCTTGGCGACGGACTTGACGGCACCGGTCGTGCCGCCGCCTGCCGCCAACGGCGACGAATGCTTGATCGCCCGGCCGTTGCCGAAGCCCGGCTTGCGGGTGGATGGCCGGGTCGACTCGGCGCCAGACGGTTCGGGTGCGTCGGCTGCGGCCGTGCCGCCGGAGGTTGCCTCGCCAGCGCCCTCGGTCGTGTCGGACGTCTCGGTCGTCTTGGTCGACTCGGACGTCTTGGTCGACTCGGTCGTCTTGGTCGTCTTGGTCGACGACTGCGAGCTGCTGCCGCTCGCGGGACCGTCGGCGCCGGTGGTCCCCTCGGCGCTGGCGACTCCGGCCCCACCGGCGACGGCCGCGCCGATGCCCAGTGCCAGCGCCAAGGCGCCGATTCGGCCGACGTAGTTCGCCGCGCCCGCGCCGGCGACCGCCGCGTGCCGTGGCGCATGGCTGGATCTGTTGTGCCGCCCCATCGCCGTCCCCTTGAGTTCGTTCGTCTCGAGGGACTTCGCGTGCTTCTCAGCGGTCCTCGACCGACGAAGCGTATACGCATCGCGCCGGTCGTCGGCAAAGGAACCGCGACAATGGGCGGCGGGGCGGCAAGGGGGAGCGAGACGCCTGTCCTCCCCTGCAGGCACGTCGAATTGCCTCACCCCTTGCCTGTCGAAGGTGGTCGATCGGACGCAATCTGCCCTGACTGCCTTCGCCACCGATGGGTAGACCAAATCCGTTTTCAGCAAACCGCCGATGGCTGTGATGAACTCGGGGGGTCGTTTGCCGCCCGCGAACGCCGGGGGTCGGGCGCCGCAGCGGTGGCTGGACGGAGCGACGGTTTAGGGGCGGGGCCGCAGGCCACGTCACCGCAGCCCCGCGAGACGCAACTTACCTGTCCGTCAACGGTTCGGCATGTCGAGGGCGGCTGCGGCACTTCCAGCTGCGTCAGTTTCGTCGGTGTGCAGGCCGTACGGCACAGCGGTCACCATCGTGACGGAAAGCTCGGCGCCGTTGGGCAGACCGTAGGTGCGCCGCTCCCCCGCACGGGCGCCGACGATCGCCGTCCCCAGTGGCGACTGGACCGAATAGACCTCCAGGTCGCCGTGTTCGGCGCCACGCACACCGAGCAGGAACGTCTCCACGTCACCGGTGTCGCCGTACCGCACCGTGACCACCATTCCTGGTTCGGCGACCCCGTCGTCGGGCGGATCCTCGCCGACGACCGCGTTCAGCAGCAGGTCGTGAATTCGTTGGATGCGGGCTTGGCGGGCGCGCTGGACGGCGATCGTATTCTCGTCGGCGTCCTGGTCGCCGGGAGCGCTGGCACACAGTTCGCGCAGGGTGTCGAACTCCCGTTGCAGCCGCTCGTGGGCGCCTGCCGATATCCACACGCGGTCGGTCATGGTCGTCATTCGAGGTTCCTTTCATGGGTTGCCGTCAGGGGCGGGCGGTGACGATGGCGCCGCCCCTGACGACTCGCAGCGCCCTGGCGGGCGGAGGTAGAACGGTCAGGCGACGGCGCGTCGTCGCGGGTCGAACGGCCGAAGCACTTCGGGTTGCTTTCCGGTGGTGATCTGTTCGGCGAGAAGGCGTCCCGTCACCGGACCGTGGGCGAGTCCCCACATGCCGTGACCCCCGGCCACGTACACGTGTGGCGACAGTTCACCGATCACAGGGCGACCGTCGGGGGTGACCGGACGCGGACCCACCCAGACGTCGCTGCGCTCGTTCCACCGAACGCCGTCCAGCAGCGGGCGCGCGGAGGCGACGATCGCGCTGACCCGGTCGGCTACGACGGGGTGGTGCGGGGCGCGGAACTCCATCGTGCCGGCCACGCGCAGGCCGTCGCGGTATGGGGTGCACGCCACCCGGACGTCGGGCAGGTAGACGGGTCCGGGCAACGGCCGGTCGACGGGAACGGTGAACGAGTAGCCGCGACCGGACCCCACCGGCACGCGCAACCGTCGGCCCGCCAGTCGGGACAACCAGGCGCCGGTGGCGATCACGGCGGTGTCGGCGGTCAGGGGCGGCCCGCCGACAAGCTGAACCACGACGCCGGGGCCCGAGCTGACCACGTCCTTGACGTCCTTGGTCAGCAGGGTGGCGCCGCGGTCGACGACGGCCCGTCCCAGTGCCGTCACGAAACGCCCCGGGTCGACGAACCGCTGCCCGTTGACGTTGACCCCTGCGGTGATCGCCCGCGACGCGAGCGGCACCTGGGCGCGGAGCGCATCGCCGGAGAGTTCGGTGACCGACAGGCTCTGTCCGGCATCGGCGAGGCTGCGCAGTTCTCGCAGCAGGTGTTCGGCGTCATGGGCGCTGCGGAACAACGCGGTGATCGGCGCGTCGGTCACCGGCGCGTCGACCCCGTTGGCGGCCAGGACGTCGAAGGCCTCGAGGCAATCCTCGTTGAGGGGCACGTTGGCCTGCATTGCGCGGTCCCACACGGACTGACGGCAGTTGGCGGCGAACTGGGCGAGGAAGCGCCACAGTGCGCCGTCGGCGCTCATCGGGATGTGCAGGGGCGCGGAGCGGTCCCGCAGCGAGCGCAGGCCGTAGCGCAACACCGCCGGGGAGTTCAGCGGCAGTGTCAGCGCCGGTGCGACCCAGCCGGCGTTACCCCAGGAGGCGCCAGTCGCGACACCGCAGCCGTCCACGACGGTGACGTCGACCCCGCGCTCCTGCAGGAACCACGCCGTCGACAAACCGACGATGCCCGCGCCGACCACGATCGCCGATCGTGGTCCCCCAATCCGCTCGTCGCCGCCCATGTCGCTGCCTCCGTCGTTGAAGTCGTGTGCCTGTGACTCCATGGTGCGGCTGACGGCATGCCATTACTTGGCGCGATGGGACAACGGCGGTCGGTCCCATTGTCGTTTCTCGACAACGGGTTGGCTCGTACTGTCAATCACCGTCGACTGCGGCGAGTTCGACCATCATGGCCAGCCGCTTGCGGGCGTCGGTCAGGGGCAGGTCGGTGACTTCACCCATCTTGCGCAGGCGGTATCGCACGGTGTTCTCGTGGACGCCGAGCCGAAGACCCGCCGCCGCGGGATCCCCGAGCGCCTCGAGCCACGCCCTCAGCGTCGACGCGTACTCAGTTGCATGGGCCCGGTCGTGGCGTCGTAGCTCGGCGATCGGCCCTCGGTCGGGAGTCCGCCCCGACCGTGCCGCGGTGCGGAGCCGCTGCAGCAATATCTCGTCCCAGGATTCGTCGTAGGCCGGAGGCGCGGAGTCGGCTGGCTTGCTTTCGTGAAGGGCCAGACATTCGTCGGCCTCCTGGCGGGCCGCCGGTAGGTCGGTCGCGGTCGCCGACTTGCTGATGCCGGCAGTCACCGTCGTCCGGTCGGGCAGAGCCGCGCGCAAGCCCGCGACCCACGTGCGCGCCGCGGTCGCCGGCTCGCCCGGCAACAGGGTGTAGACGGTGTTGCCTGCCAGCGCGCTCCGCCCTGGGCGCGACCAACCAAATCCGGCGGTGGCGCGCTCGAATGCCAAGAGCAGAGCCGCATCCCGTTCCGCGTCGATCGACGCCTGTACGGCGATCACCCGCATCGGCCCCTGCGGCAACCCGAGCCTGCTGGCCGACGCGGCGGCGTCGGCGCTGCCGTCCAACAATCGGATCACCAGGTCAGACTCCACCTGACGCTCCAGGTCGGCGCTGGCGCGTGACCTCAGCAGGTGCAATGCCACGGTGCGGGCGCCGTCGGCCAGCGCAGTCCGTTCGGGGTCGACCAACGGTTCGCGACAGGAGACCCACACCGACCCCATCAGTTCTCGCCCCGACCGCACCGCGACGACCATCCGGCCGGACAAGCCGTGGTCGTCGTCCGGACCGACGAAGAGTGGATCGTCGGAGCCGGCCAGGTGTGCGAAAACGCCTCGCGCCGAGAAGAAGTCGTGCAATCGCTCCGACGCCTGCCGACCCATGATCGTCGCGACCCGCGCAGGGTCGGCGTCGCCCTGCCTACTGGAGTAGGCCAGCACCCGCGCCAAGGCGTCCTCGATGGTGACCGCACCGCCCGTCGATTCGGCGAGGCTGTCGGCAAGGGCGAACAAATCGGTTGGACCGCGGCCAGATTCGGTCTCGCGGCCTTCCAGCACCAGTCCGTAGACCACCGCGGCGAGCTCGCTCCATCGCACCGCGGGCTCGACGACCAACACCGCGACACCCGCCACCTCCGCCGAGGGCGCAGTGTCGTCGTCGTCTCGGACGAGCACCGCCGTCGCGCGCGCCGAGACCGCCCATCGCACCGCCTCGTCGACCGAGCGCGCCCCGACGGCCAACAGCACGTCGCCCGTCACCGGTCCCCCGCCGGCCACCTCGTGCAGCACTACGCTGCCCAATTCGGCGGAGCGCGGCATCGGACAGACGCGAAGCTGGACGCCGTAGCCGCCCAATACGTTGACCAGCCTGTCCAACGTGATCATGCGCGCCTCCCATCCGGTGGGGAACTTGAACCACCCAATGGCCAGTCAATAGTTCGCGGCGCGGGAACTCAAGGCGCACCACGGCTTCACGCCGCCGGATGATCAGTTCTGCGGCGAGTAACCCGGTCTGGCCAGCAGGTCCCGGATGCCGTCGTCGATGAACGCGGTGTCCACGAGGTTGGGTCCTCCCCCGGCGAAGTGACCCCAGATGCCGGGTATGACGCGAACCTCGCCGTTGGCGATGAACTGCGTTGCCCAGTGCTCGTCCTCGGGAGGGAAGTAGAGATCCTTCTCGGCGGGCATCGCCAGGAGCGGGCAGCGGATCGCGGCGAGTGCTTTCTCGACGTCGCCGCCGAATCCCGGTGTGTTCCCGACGTTTCCGCTATGCCAGGTGCGGAGCATCGTGATCAGGTTGTTGGGATCGCGTCCGTCGCGGAAGAAGTTCTCCCAGAACCCGTAGAGGAAGTCGTCTAGCGAGGTGAACCCCATCTCGCGCCACGCCTCCTCCCAGTAGAACGCCTGCGAGAAACCCCAGCCCGAGTAGACCCTGGCGAAGGCACGTAATCCCTTGACGGGTAACGCATCCGGGGAGTAGTCGCCGTCGGCCCACACCGCGTCGGCGGTGAGCGCGGCGATCAACGACTCGAGGAAGACCTGGTTGTGCGGCGCGGTCTTGCTCGACCCGCAGAACGGCGCGGCGCGTTGCACCATCTCCGGGTGGCTCACGGCCCACTGGTAGGTCTGGCCGGCACCCATCGACCATCCGGTCACCAGCGCGATCGTCGACACTCCGAACTTTTCGGTGACCAGTTTGTGTTGCGCCTCCACCTGGTCGTAGAACGTCACGGCGGGAAAGCGGGCCCGATCGTAGGGGGACGGGGTGTTGGACGGCGACGAGGAGAGTCCGTTGCCGAGCATGTTGGGCACGACGATGAACCACTCGTCGGGGTTGAGCGCCTTGTCGGTGCCGATCAACCATTCGTTGTCGGTGTGCCACCCCGAGTACCAGGTGGGGTAGACGACGACGTTGGTCTTGTCGGCGTTGAGCGTGCCGTAGGTCTTGTAGGCGAGCGTCGCCCCGCGCAGCGTGGCGCCGCTCTGGAGCGTGAAGTCGCCGAGTTCGAAGTACTCGGCATCGGTGGGAGCAGGCATGACGGATCCCCTTTGGCTCTTAGGTGCTGACCGCGCACTGTCCGCGGTCGACGCGTTGCGGACCCTGCGCCGACGGTCGCACGTCGATGTCGAAGATCGCCGTCGGAACATAAAGCGTGGCACAGGAATTCGGGACGTCAACCACGCCGGACAGGCGACCTTCGACGGGCGCCGCGCCGAGCATCAGGTACACCTGTTCGCGCGTCCAGCCGAATTTCGAGAGGTACTCGATGGCGTTGAGGCAGGCGTTTTGGTAGGCCAGCGTGCTGTCCAGGAAGTGTTGCGTGCCGTTGCGGTCGACGGAGAAACCGACGAAGGTGAGGAACTCGGAGTATCGCGGTTCGACGTTTCCTGGCATGAAGATCGGGTTCGTGGTGACGCCGTAGGTCTCCATTCCACCCTTGATGATCTCGACTCGGAGGTCGATGAAACCACCCATTTCGATGGCGCCACAGAAGGTGATCTCGCCGTCGCCCTGGGAGAAGTGCAGGTCACCCAGCGACAGGTTGGCCCCGTCGACGAACACCGGGTAGAAGATCCGGCTCCCCTTGGAGAGGTTCTTGATGTCCTGGTTGCCGCCGTTCTCCCGCGGAGGCGCGGTCCTGGCCGCCTCGGCGGCGACGCGCTCGTAATCCGCGCCGGTGAGGCTGCCGAGAACCGCGTTGGACGGCAGCGGCGGCAACGCCAGTGGCGGAACACGTTCGGGGTCCGTCGCGATCAGCGCGCCTTCTCGAGCGTTCCAATTGGCGAGCAAGTCCGCACTCGGCGCGGTCCCCATCAATCCCGGATGGATGAGCCCGGTGAATTCGACACCGGGGATGTGCCGGCTGGTCGCCTTCTGCCCGGCGAAGTCCCACACGGCCTTGTAGGCCTCCGGGAACCAGTCGGTGAGAAAGCCGCCGCCGTTGGTCTTCGCGAAGAGTCCCGTGTAGCCCCAGCCCTGCCCGGCGACCGGGCCACTCTCCTGAGGGACGGGGCCGACGTCCAGGATGTCGACGACCAGGAGGTCGCCGGGCTGGGCGCCGTCGACGGCGAACGGTCCGGACAGTTGGTGCACCATCGACAAGTCGCAGTCGCGGATGTCGTTGGCGTCGTCTGAGTTGACGATGGTTCCGTCGAACCATTCCTTCGATTCGACACGGAACGTGTCACCCGACTTGACGGTGGCGACGGCGGGAATGTCTGGGTGCCAACGGTTGTGGCCGACAATCTCCTGCTCGCGAAACGGCTTGCTTTGATCGACGGGGAATATGACGTCGGGCACGGCGGTCTCCTCAATCAACCTGGTGGGCGGGCGGAACGTGCGGGCGAAGCTAGGGGCGCGGCAGACGCGACGTCGGCGAGGCGGTGCCGCGGGTGGATCGATACGTCTGGTCGTTGGTCGTCCTGGTGACCACCCCTGGCGACGACTGCGACTCTTCGTGCATGTCGAGTGCCTTCACGCCGGGGGCGTGTCGGTTCGTCAGCGCCGGTGACGAGAACACCCGTCGGGCTGGCCCACGACACGAATCGCACTCCACACTGGTCGGAGCGGTGCCAATCGGAAACGACACCTCTACGAAACCATCTGTAAGACAACGATATTGGTAACCAGCCAAGGCGCGCCTCCCGCTGACCGACGGCATTGATCCCAAATGGGATCAATATGGCTGAACCTACACCCCTACTGGGGAACGTCAAGCGCAAGCGCAAGACCTGCGCCCGTTCGCGGCGAGCTCTACGGTAGAGAGGTCTCCGTCAGGTGAGACGAACAGATCTGCGCGATCGTCGGTTCGACGTCACGGAGGAGCCCTTGACCATGGGAGGACAGCCGCAACGTCGTCCTGCGGCGATCGTGCGGGGACAGCGTCCGGAAGACGGCACCCAGGTCGACGAGAGAGTCGACGATTCGGGTCGCCGACGTCGACGGGACGACCAACGCGTCGATCACGTCCGACATCGAGCAGCCCGGATTGGATTCGATGTGGGTCAGCGCGCGCCAGCGATCCACCGTGAGATCGGTACTCGACAGCGCGGTTTCGAGACGTGCGGCCACGACGGCCGCCCGCCTGAGCAGTTCGAGAGTATCCGCGACAGCTTCCATGTCCTGCCTTCTCCAAACGACTCCACCCGCGGTCAGACCGCACCCCGAATCAGCATGCCAGATGGCGCGCCGGTTCTCGAACCTCGAGCGACGTGCCCCAAGGACTTTCGAGTCGCCCTGGTTTTGCCCCGGCGGGGACCCGCGGGGATGTTCGGTCTGGAGTGTCACGCCGCCGCGGAGCTGGCGGCCGCCGAGATCGACGCCGCGGGCGGTGTCGCCGGCCGCACCGTGGAGTTCGTGCACGTCGACGGCAGCGGCGACCCGGCGACGGTGGCCGCCACCATCGGGACACTCCTGGAGTCCGGCTCGATCGACGCCGTCACGGGATGGCACCTGTCGAACGCGCGCCAGGCCATTGCCAAGGTCGTCGGCGGCAACGTGCCCTACGTGTACGCCGCGGCCTACGAGGGCGGCGAGCGCAGCGACGGCGTGCTGTGCAGCGGGGAGGTCCCCGGCGATCAGATCGTGGCCTCACTGCACTGGTTGCGCGCCGAGGAGCGGCTGAGTCAGTGGTTCATCGTAGGCAACGACTACGTGTGGCCCCGCGGAACGGCAGCCGCGACGCGAGTCGGGTTGCGCGACACCGGCATCGAGATACTCGGCGAGAGGTTCCTGCCGCTCGACACCCACGACCCGGCGAGCTGGGACCGCGTACTGAACGAGATCGAGCGCAGCGGCGCGCACGGCGTGATCTCGCTGCTGGTGGGATCGGACGCGGTGCGCTTCAACCGCGCATTCGGGGACAAGGGACTGGATGCGACGATCACCCGCTTCAGCCCGTTCACCGACGAGACCGTGATTCTTGCCAGTGGTGCCGATGCGACCGCGAACCTCTTCGTCTCCGCGGGGTGGTTCGCCGGACTGGACTCGGCGTCGGCCGTCGAATTCACCGCCGGCTTTGGTCGCGCGTTCGATCTGGTGAACGGGATCGGGCCGGCCGACGAGTCGGCCGCCCCACCCCCTGGCACGATGGCCGAGACGACCTATTCCGGGGTTCACCTGCTCGCGGGGATCGCCGGCACCTCGGTGCCAACGGTCGAGGATGCGCGACGCGCCTTCGACAAGTGGGGATGGGACTCGCCACACGGACCGGTGGACCTGCACCACGGGTCCGCGCGTCATCCCGTCCACATGGCGAAGGCGCGCGGTGTGGAACTCGACGTCATCGCCCGCGTTCGCTGACCGATCTTCGGGCACGTCGGCCAGAGAATTTCGGTGTGGGTGGACTGACACCGCCCTCCCCCGATCGGCGGACACCCGAATCCCCCGCCCTCTCCACCAGTCGGCGGACAGACTCCGGGTCGTCGATGCGACATAGTCGATTCACCACCGGATCAGAGCAAAGGATCTTCTACACAAGAGGTTTGACCACGATGACGAACGACGAAATCGAATGCCACACCGAGACCGACCGCGATGCGGCGCTGTTGTGGGCGACGAAGGCAGCCGTCGCCGCGTTCATCGACGACCGACGGCCGCCCTACGACGATTGAGGCTTGCCGTCCGCGAGGTGCCGGCGACGATCGAGCGGCGTAGTGCCACCCCACACGCCGTGTGGCTCCCGCGTCCCGACCGCGAAACGTCGGCAGGCATCCTGCACAGGGCACTTCCGGCAGATCTGCTTGGCGAGCGTCTCGCGTTCGCGACGAGCGCGAGGCGTCTCACGATCAGGCGGATAGAACACCTCGGCAGGCACACTCCTGCACCGAGCCTGCAATCGCCAATTATCCTGCAAGAGCGGCGATCTCGGTGATGGCACCACGAAAACCGTCACCTCGACCCCGTTTCCACCTCGAAGATCTGCATCACTCTCATCGAGTAGCGTAGGCGGACCGTCACCGGTCGCGAACACTTCGGATCGTCGTGATCACGAAGCGCTCGTCCAGACTTCGATTAATCGGTCCGGGTTGTCTGCACCGATGACGGCCGATCCTGCCGTGCGGGCCCTTGAGCTGATGCACAATCGTCCATGATCGGATCGTCGACTCGAAGGTGGTGAGGGGCCGAGTGGGCGAAGAATCGCGCACCGTGTTCGACGCACTCCTCGGGGTTCCGTCGGACTGCTCCGGCCGATTCGCCGGCTGCCAACTCATGCCCGCCGAGCTCCGCGCAGCCGGTCTCGTCGACGCCCTCGGGGTGGAGGACCTCGGTAACCTGCAGGTCGCGATCGCCGACCCTCGCCGCGACCCCGAGACCGGTGTCATCGGACTGAAGGACCTGCTCAACCAATCGCGGGTGATCCGCGACAACACGCAGGCGCTGCTCGCCGACGGCCACCGGCCCCTCCTCGTCGGCGGTGACTGCACCGTCCTCATCGGCGTCGCCGCGGCCATGGCGCGCACCCACCCCGATGCCGGGTTGCTGTTCGTCGACGGGCACCTCGACTGCTACGACGGAACCACGTCGACGACCGGTGAGGGCGCTGACATGGAACTTGCGATCCTGCTCGGCGTGGGCGCGCAGCCGCTGGTCGAATTCGCCGACCGGACACCCGCATTCGCGCACCGTCGCGTCGTCGTGCTCGGACCGTTCGACGAAGCCGATGCCGCCGCGGAGGGCTCACCCAATCCGCGCGCGTTCGCGCCCGAGACCACGATCGTGCCGATCGACGAGCTTGTCGTCGACCCCGGCGGTCACGCACGGAACGCCGTCGCGGACCTCGCCGCGCGGGCAGACGGCTTCTGGCTGCACCTCGACCTCGACGTACTCTCCAGCGACGTCATGCCCGCGGTGGACTACCGGGATCCCCGCGGGCTCGACTTCGCCCAGCTCGGTGAGATTCTCACCGTCGCGTTCGCCTCCCCCGCGCTGGTTGGCGCCAGCGTGGTCATTCTCAACCCCACCCAGGCACCGCCGGAGGACGAGTCGGCCCGACGCGTCGTCGAGATGTTGGCCGCGGCGATCGGGCGCTGAGCAGTCGAGAGGACTTTCGCCTCTGTCGCGGGGTGCGCCGGACACGGATAGTTCACCTCGGGCCGCGCAACGTCGTTGCGCGGTCCTTCACTCGCGAAGGAAGGGGTCGACGATGCAGACGGTGCGTGCGCGCTGAACGCGGCAGCCCCCGCGGGGCCCCGCACCGCGATCGAGGCGGTGCTAACTAGAGCCCGCCGCCTAGTCCCGCGCCGCGCCGACTACGCCCCGCTCAAGCAGTCGTGGCGTCGCGACGTGTTGGCCGGTGTCACGGTCGGCGTGGTCGCCCTTCCGCTCGCGCTGGCGTTCGGCATCAGCTCGGGAGTCGGAGCGGCGGCGGGGCTGATCACCGCGGTGGTTGCCGGCCTGGTGGCCGCCGTCTTCGGCGGATCCCACGTCCAGGTGTCCGGCCCGACGGGGGCGATGGCGGTGGTCCTGGCACCCATCGTCGCCCAGCATGGGCTGGGCAGCATTGCGCTGGTCACGGTGCTGGCCGGGCTCATCGTGATCGCCGCCGGGGTGTCGGGGTTGGGGAGGGCGGTGACGTTCCTGCCCTGGCCAGTGGTCGAGGGGTTCACGTTGGGGATCGCCGCGATCATCTTCCTGCAGCAGGTTCCCAACGCGATCGGCAGCCCCGCGCCCGCCGGTCGGGGAACACTGCTGGCCTCCTACGAGGTAGTCGCCCACGTGATCGGCAGCGGCGCATGGACGGCGGCCCTGCACACGATTGCCGTAGTGGCCTTCGTCGCGCTGGTGATGATCGCGCTGCCAAGGATGCACAGTGGGCTGCCGGCATCGCTCATCGCCGTCGTCGCCGCCACCGTGATCGCCCAGGCGTTCCACCTCTCGGTGGCGACCATCGGTGAGCTGCCGTCGCGACTTCCCGCTCCCGTACTGCCGAACGTCGACGTCGCGGCGCTGCGCACGCTGATCGGCGCCGCCGTCGCCATCGCGGCTCTATCGGCGATCGAATCGCTGCTGTCGGCTCGCGTGGCGGCCACCATGTCGCCCACCGGTCCGTATGACCCCGACCGGGAACTGGTCGGCCAAGGCCTTGCGTCGGTCGCCTCCGGGGCCTTTGGCGGCATGCCGGCCACCGGAGCCATCGCCCGCACCGCCGTCAACGTTCGGTCGGGGGCTCGAACCCGGGTATCGGCAATCGTCCACTCGCTCGTGCTGCTCGCCGTCGTGTACCTGGCGACGGGCCCAGTCGCGGCAATACCGTTGTCCGCATTGGCCGGCGTTTTGATGGTGACGTCGTTCCGGATGATCTCAGCCGCCACGGTCGGACAGGTGCTGCGGTCGACGCGGTCGGACGCACTGATCTTCGTGATGACCGCCGTCGTCACCGTGTGCTTCGACCTGATCGAGGCCGTGGAGATCGGGCTCGTCGTCGCCGCGCTGTTCGCACTGCGCAGCGTGGCGCGCCGCAGCAGCGTGATCCGCGAAGAACTGCCGGGTCCACAACGGCCCGGTGACGAGCACATCGCCCTGCTGCGCCTGGACGGGGCCATGTTCTTCGGTGTGGCCGAACGCATCTCGACTGCCATCGTCGACGCCGAGCATCCACACGTCACCGTAGTGATCATTCGAATGTCTCAACTCGGCATGCTCGACGCCACCGGCGCGCACACCCTGGCCGAGATCACCACCGAACTCGAGGCCCGTGGCATCACGGTGATCATCAAGGGCGTCCAGCCCGAACACATGAACCTGTTGGCCAACGTCGGGGTGTTCGATTCGCTGCGCCACGACAACCATCTGGTGGACACCCTCGACGAGGCAATGGCGCATGCACGTTCACACGTCATGGTGGCGTGATCGGAGCTGACGTCATATTCGTCGGGGCGGGGTCGCAGGACGGTACCGCCTTCGCACCGGTCGAGTCATCCGAGGCGGACGTTACACCCGCCGCGAACGGATTCGTCGAACTTCGACAATTTGACGATCGCGACAGTGAATCCTGGTCGAAGGCGTTGACCAGCACTTATGCTGCGCAGTATTGCTCCGGCACGGGTCGTGACGGGGCCGTGTAGTCAGGGGATGCACCATGCGACTGAGACAGTGCTGCACGAGCGTGGGTCTCGTCCTCACCTTCCTGTCCGTTGGAATCGCGGCCTCCTCGCCCGCATCGGCGGATTGCACCAATGCCGGGGCAGCCACCGTGTGCGCCCAGGGCTCGGTCCGCGGCGGTGGACCCGATGCGCCGATCGCGGGGCCAAGCTATCCCTCGTACTGCGCCGACCCGTGGTACTGCGACGACGGCTGGGACGTGGACGTCATCTGGGATCCCGGCCGGCCCGGCCGGCCCGGCGGCGGAGGAGGTGGCATTGGTCCACGTCGCTGAGCCTCGCCCCACGTCCCGCCGACCATTCGATGAAGGAGCTCCAACGATGTTCTTACGCAGCATGATCGGCGGCGGCATGATCGCCGGCGCGATGTTGGTGGGTCCCGCCGCGACCGCTACCGCCGATCCGCCGAACTGCACTGCCGCCGATCTCGCCGGGGTCATGTCCGGGGTGAACGCGGGCACGTCGAGCTACCTGTTCACCCACCCGGACGTGAACGCGTTCTTCACCGGCCTCAAGGGCAAGTCGAGAGACGAGATGCGTGCGGAGATCGAAGCGTACGGGGAGGCGAATCCACATGTGCGCGACGAACTTCGGGCGGTGCGGAAGCCCGCCGCCGACTTCCGCGACCGCTGCAACGCACCCATCCCCGACGGGCCCATGGGGTGACGGGCGGCAGGTGAGACCTAGCGGGACGTGTCCGCGCGCTGGTGAATCCACTGCGCGACGTCGACGACGACCGCGTCGTCGACGTGTTGCGCGGGTTCGTATTCCGCGGGTTCGGACGGTCCGGAGCCCGAGAAGAACAAGTGATTGTCCGCGGGAAACACGCGGATGGTGACGTCGGGATGACCGGCCAGACCGGTCTGCCAGCCGACGAGGTCATCGGTGACGGTCACCTGATAATCGCGGCCTCCCTGCAGTATGAGCAACGGCTTGCCCAACTGGGCGGCCACCGCGACGGGGTCGTAGCCGCGTAGATCGAGCCAGTACGAGATCGGGATACCCAGTGGCGGTTGCTGGCCCGACGTGGACGAGGCGAGGCCGTCGACGAGGGCGGCCTGCCGGGTGATTTCCTGGATGGTGGGATCGTCGTCGAGGTTTCCTTCAGGGTCCTGAAGGGCTGCGAGGTAACGGTATTGGCGCACGATTGCGCGGTGTAGCGGCTGGGTGGCGCCGGCCAATACGACCAGGCCGGCGACGGCAGGTTCCGCCGCCGCGATACGCGGGGCGACGGTGCCGCCCTGGCTGTGACCGAGCACGAACACTTGGTCGGCGTCGACAGACGGGTGGTCGCGAAGCAGCCGAACCGCCGCGACCGCGGGATTCACGTATTCGTCGACCACGGTGAAGTCGGCGATGTCGGCCAGGGCCTTGCCGTGGGTGTGGGTGACCTTGTCGAAGCGCAGCACCGCGATTCCTTGGCTTGCCAGACCCCACGCGAGATCCTTCATGATCTTGTTGCGGCCGATCGTCGCATCGCGGTCAGCCGGCCCCGAACCGGACACGAGGACCACGGCCGGTACCGGTCGCGGCGAGTTCGGCAGGCTCAACGTGCCCGGTGTCGCCCACGGCTCGGAGTCGACCGTGACCTCGCATTCGGTAAAGCTCGCCGGGTCGACGTAAGACGCGGGCCGCCAGGCGGCCACCGGTTCGGCCGCCTCCGGTGGCGCGAATTGCAGACCTTGCAGAGCGCCCGCGTCGTCGACCGACATCAACACGGCGAACGCCCCACGTTCACAGGTGACCAGGATCCTCGCCACCGTGTTGTTCGGACCGGCGGACTCACTCGAGGGGGTACCGACCTGGGTGACTGGTCCGTAGGTCGTGATCAGTTCCTGCCAGGGCTCACGCAACGCGTCTGCCGAGACCTGCTCGCGTAGCGCTGGGTTGCTTAGCTCCTCGATCTCGGCGAACCGATCCGCCTCCATCAGTCGCGTCACCGCTTCGGCGGTCGCGTCGGCATCCTGCTGCATGGCGAAAATCGCTGCCTCTCTTGGGTTCCTGCGCGTCGACTGGTGCCGCCGGTGCACATGCCGGCTTGTTCCTTGGCCGACGACTCGACGGTACCGCGCCACGATCGACACAAGACCCCCTCTCGCAACCGGGGGGCGGTGACACCCGCAAGGGGGTGTCGGACCGACCCGTAACTAGGTAAGGTCACTCTTGATTGTAGACAATCTGCGATCAGAGAGGACTTCATGAGCGGCGAACCACGAGTTGCAGTAGTCACCGGAGCCACGTCGGGCATTGGAGCGCAAATTGCCCGCAGGCTGCATGCCGACGGTCTACGAGTCGTCATCGCCGGCCGGTCCGAGGAGCGAGGCGCCGGCCTCCATGCGGAACTGGGCGAGCGTGCCGCGTTCGTTCGCGCCGACCTCACCGACCCGGATGGCCCAGACGCAGTGATCGATTTCGCTGCAGAGCATTTCGGGTCGGTCGACGTGCTGGTGAACAACGCCGCCGTCGACCACACCGGAGATCTCCTGTCGGTACCGGTGGGCGAAATTCGCTCCACGTTCGACACCAATGTCGTCGCCGCCATTCAGCTTCTGCAGGCAGCCGGGCGCGTCATGGCGCGGTCCGGAGGCGGGTCGATCATCAACATCACCTCTAGGGTCGCGAGCGCCGGCGTGCCCGGATTGGCAATCTACAGCGCCTCCAAGGGCGCCATGGAAGCCATCACGCGCACCGCCGCGATCGAGTTGGCGCCGTACAACATTCGAGTCAACGCCGTTGCACCCGGACTGACACGTACGCCGTTGTACGAGGAATGGATGGACGGCATGGCCGACGCCGAACAGGTCGCCAAGGACCAGGCAGCAGCCATCCCCCTAGGGAGGATTGCCGAACCCGCTGACGTGGCCGCAGCAGTTTCCTTCCTGGCCTCGGCCGACGCCGCCTACATCACGGGCACCTCGCTCCCGGTCGAAGGCGGCTTTCTCGCTCGCTGACCGCGCACCGAGTCCGTGGCGGCACTCAACGCGTCGAAACCCTGACACTCCTTGTGTTCCGCATCGCTGCCGGTTAGGGTCATGGTTAATTGTTGACAATCTACGAAGGAACGCCGTGAGATATTCCGTGACACCTCGAATCCTGTCGGCAATGGTGCTTCCCGTGCTGCTCTTCGGCACCGCATGCGGCACTCAGGACGACCAGCCCGGGGCACCCGAGGCCGACAAACCTGCGCTCTTCGCGACCCTTCCGGCCGACATTCAGCGCACGGGAACGCTGCGCAACGGTGCCGACTTCACCTATCCCCCTTTGGAATTCACAGAGTCGGACGGAACCACCTACACCGGCGTGGACGTCGATCTCGCGAATGCCGTAAGCGAGAAGCTGGGCCTGAAGTTGGTGAACACGAACGCTGCCTTCGGCACTCTCATTCCACAGTTGCAATCGAAGCGAATCGACATGGTGTTCTCCTTTGCCACTGTCACCGATGAGCGCATGCAATCCGTTGACTTCGTCGAATACAGCCAGAGCGGCACCGCGATGATGGTGAAGAAGGGAAACCCCGACGGCATCAAGACAATTGACGACCTCTGCGGCAAGGGAGTCGGTGTGCAATCCGGTGCCGTCCAAGTCCCCATCGCCGAGGAGGCTAGCGAGCGCTGCACCGCCGCGGGCAAACCGCCCATCGAGGTCACCCAGTTGGGCAAGGACGCCGAGGTTCAGATGTTGCTGCGTAACGGCCGCATCGCGGTCGACCTGCTGGACTCGCCGGTGGCCGCATTCAGTGCGGCCCAGGGCGACGAGTTCGAGGTCATTCCCAACGAGCGCTATTCCGTCCGCCCGCATGGCGTCATGGTCCTCAAGGGCAACCGTCAACTTGCCGAAGCGATCCAAAAAGCCATCCAGGCGCTGATGGACGACGGCACCTACGCAGAAATCCTCGACAAGTACGAGGTCCCCGACCTGGCCCTGCCGGCAGCCAAGATCGCCAGCGCCGGCGGCTGAGATGAACGCGACCGAATCCGCCGACGATCGCGTAGCGGGGTCTACCCAAACCAAGACGTCGACCGATCTCAGCAGCGGCGGCACTGACGCCGACCGGGTGGCCGCACTTCCCGAGGCGCGTACTTATCACCTGGGTCGGTGGGCCGTCAGCATCATCGTGGTGTTGCTCGCCGCTCTGTTCGTACGCGTGCTGGCGATCAACCCGAACCTCGACTGGGGCGTCGTCGCCGAGTACCTGTTCAACCCCACCGTGATGGACGGTGTCAAGAACACCATCGTGATCACCGTGCTTGCCCAACTCGTCGGCATCACCGGAGGCCTACTGCTGGCGCTTGGACGACTGTCCGCCAATCCGGTTCTGCGCGTGGGAGCTAGCGCGTACATCTGGCTCTTCCGGGGCGTGCCGGTTCTGGTGCAGTTGATCTTCTGGTTCAACCTGGGACTGGTCTTTCCGTCGTTGACCGTAGGGATTCCGTGGACTTCCATCACCCTGATCTCGATTCCCACGAACAGCGCCATCACACCGTTCGTTGCCGTCCTGCTGGGCTTGGGGCTCAACGAGATGGCCTACATGGCCGAGATCATCCGCGGCGGCCTCCTGGGAGTCCCACCGGGACAACGCGAAGCCGCGGCGTCCCTGGGCATGACCCCAAGTCAAACGCTCCGCAAAGTCGTGCTGCCACAGGCTGGGCGCCTCATCATCCCGCCAACCAGCAATCAGTTGATCATCATGCTCAAAATTTCTGCGCTGGCCAGCGTCGTCACCTACCAGGATCTTCTGACATCCGTGCAGCTGATCTATTCGGTGAACTTGCGCACGCTCGAACTGCTCACCGTCGCCAGCATCTGGTACGTCGCCCTGACCACCGTGTGCACACTCGGTCAGTCCACTCTCGAACGACGAATGGGCAGGTCGTCGGCGGCGGCAATCACTCAGCGATCCGGCGCAATGTCACGTCTGTTCTCGGGGCGGGTGTCCCGATGATCAAAGCGGATACCAAGGTCGACGTCGTCGACCTACACAAGAGCTTCGGCCCCACCGAGGTCCTCAAGGGCATCAGCCTGAGCGTGAAGACCCAGGAAGTCGTCTCATTGCTGGGACCATCTGGCAGCGGTAAGAGCACGCTGTTGCGCTGTGTCAACCAGCTCGAAACGGCCACCAGCGGCCAGATCTACATCGACGGTCGGCTGCAGGGCCAGGTCGAACGACACGGCAAACTGCATCGCCTCAAAGCCAAGGAAATCGCCCGCCAACGGCTCGGCACGGGAATGGTCTTCCAGCAGTTCAACCTCTTCCCCAATCTGTCCGCACGCGAGAACGTCGTCATGCCGCAGCGAATCGTGCTGGAGCGCAGCGCCGACGCCGCGCGCGAACGTGCCGACAAGGCGCTCGAGCGGGTCGGTGTGGCCGACCGCGCGGACGCGTATCCGGCCCAACTGTCCGGCGGGCAACAACAGCGCGTGGCGATCGCGCGCGCGCTCGCGATGGACCCATCGCTGATGCTCTTCGACGAACCCACTAGTGCCCTCGATCCCGAACTCGTCGGCGAAGTCCTCGCCGTCATCGGTGAACTCGCCAGCTCCGGGATGACGATGCTCGTCGTCACCCACGAAGTCGCGTTCGCTCGCGACATCTCCGATCGGGTGATCTTCATGGACGACGGCCGAGTCCTCGAGCAGGGGACGCCACAGCACGTGATCGACAATCCCCAACATGCGCGAACCCAGGCGTTTCTCAAACGCCATACCGGCGAGGCGGCATCCACCTCCGTCGCGCCACCCGCGTCGATTCAGTTACAGGAAAGAGAGAGATGAGTCCAGAAGAAGCCAAAGTGCCCTCGTCCAACGTCGGGCCACCCGACTCCGAGGCGATGCCACGCTTCGCGGGCCTGACGACGTTCGCCCGGCTCCCGCGCGCGGAGGACGTCTCTCACGTCGACGTCGGCGTGCTGGGGGTACCCTTCGACTCCGGCGTGACCTATCGACCCGGTGCCCGCTTCGGCCCGTCGGCGGTGCGCGAAGCGAGCCGACTCCTGCAGGGATACAACCAGTTTCAGGATGTCTCGCCGTTCAACGTTCAGCAGGTCGCCGATCTGGGCGACGTGAACGCCAACCCGTTCAACATCGAGGACGCATTGACGTCGATCGAACGACGAGCAACGGAACTCGGCAACGACGGCACGCGTCTCGTGACCATCGGTGGCGACCACACCATTGCGCTGCCGCTCCTTCGCGCACTCGCCAAGAAGCACGGTCCCGTCGCCCTGCTGCACTTCGACGCGCACCTCGACACGTGGGACACCTACTTCAGCCAGCCCTACACCCACGGCACACCGTTCCGACGCGCCCACGAAGAGGGTCTGCTGAGTCGGGAGCACCTGTCCCACGTGGGGATTCGGGCGAACCTGCACCAGAAGGCCGACATGGCCAACGACGCCGAGCTCGGGTTCGGCGTCATCTCGACGATGGACGTCGCCGACCGCGGCGTTGCCGACGTCGTCGGCGGGCTCAAGAAGCGCATCGGTGACGTACCCGTGTACGTGTCAATCGACATCGACGTACTCGACCCTTCACACGCGCCAGGAACTGGAACTCCCGAAGCCGGCGGTCTGACCTCGCGCGAGATGATTCAGATGTTGCGCGGTCTGTCCGACCTGAACATCGTCGGCGCCGACCTCGTCGAGGTGTCCCCGAGTTACGACTGGGCTCAGCTCACCGGCCTGGCCGCGTCAACCCTCATCTACGAGCTCATCAGCATCTACGGCACCAAAGCCCAGGGCAACGCCTGATGGCAGATCGGAAGTCACCCGTGTCCATTCAGCTTGCCGTCGAGAGCATTTCGGGAGGGTCCACCGACGTCACGGTGGAGGTCCGACACGTCTACAACTTCGGCTACGCAGCGCGCGACAGCACCGGGGCCCAGAGACACGTCGACGAGATGCGAGCGCTCGGAATGCCTGCGCCTTCGCAGCTGCCGGCGATCTTTCCGGTTCCCGCCGACCGTGTCCGCACTGCAGGCGAGCTCACCGTCTCCGGCGACGATACCTACGGCGAGGTGGAGTTCGCGCTCGTCAACACCGACCTGGGCTGGCTGGTCACCATCGCCTCCGATCACACTGACCTGGAGGTCGAGACGGTGAACATGGCCAAGGCCAAGGCCAGCTCTCCCGATGTCGTCGGCGACACCGCCTGGCGACTGGACGAGGTCGGCGAGCAGTGGGATGACTGCGTGCTTCGACTCTGGGGTCAAAACCCGGATGGGACCGAAGAATTGGTTCAGTCGGGCAAGGTCGGTCATCTGTTGCCGCCGGCTGACATGCAGCGAATCCTGGCCGAGCGCAGCTCGACCACTCTAGAGCCGGGGACCGTGATCCTCTCTGGAACGCTCGACGGTGAACCGACCCCCGGAAAGGTCGCGTGGCGCGCTGAACTCGAGGATCCGCACTCTGGACGAAAACTCGAGCTTGCCTACTCCCTGAACAGGCTCGCGTTGGAATTGTGAAGACACCAAACACATCCATCGACGGGGACATCCGAAAGGACTCTCATGACCACTGACTCCCCGACCCTTGTTGCCGCGCCGGCACTTTGGCCTGCGCAAGCGCACATACCCTCGGTGATCGACCGCCAACTCGTGATAGAACGCGGGGAAGGGTCTTACATCTGGACAGCCGAGGGACAACGCCTGTTCGACGGGACCGCCGGTCTATGGCACGCCAACGTCGGGCACGGCCGGCCGGAGTTGGCGAAGGCGGCGCACGACCAGATGATGCGGTTGGAGACCTACCACATCTTCGGTCGTTTCGTGAACGACCAAGCACTCGCACTGGCCGAGCGGTTGGCGGCAATATCCCCCATCGCCGATCCGAAGGTAATCCTCAACTCCGGCGGTTCCGACGCCATCGACGTCGCGTGCAAGCTGGCCCGCAGGCATTGGCAGCGCGAAGGACGGCACACGAAGACGACGATCCTGAGCCGCGAGTTCGCGTATCACGGGTTGCACGGATTCGGCACCAGCATCGCCGGTCTCGACTTCAATCGGGAGGGCTATGGCACGGAATCGCTGATTCCGGAAACCGCCCGTATCCCGTTGCATGACTTCGACGCGACCGTCGCGTTGATCGCCGAAATCGGGGCGGACAACATCGCCGCGCTGGTCACCGAACCGGTACAGGGCACCGGTGGGGTCAATCCCCCGCACGGCGAGTACCTCTCACGGCTCGCCACGCTGTGCCGCGCGAACGACATCTTGCTGATCCTCGACGAGGTCATCACCGGATTCGGTCGAGTGGGTACGATGTTCGCTGCCGAAAGGTTCGGCGTGACACCGGATCTCGCCGTGTTCGCCAAGGGAGTCACCTCCGGCTACGCGCCTCTCGGCGGCGTGTTCGTCAGTCCCCGCATCTGGCAGCCGTTCTACCTCGACGACACCGCCACCCCGATCTTCCGGCACGGTGCGACCTACGCTGGTCATGCCACCGCCGCGGCCGTGGCGATGTGCAACCTGGACATCCTGGAGCGCGAGGGCCTCGTCGACCGGGTCAAGGAACTCGAGCAACAGCTCGACGACCGCCTGCACGGCATGGCATCTCGACGCAGTTCCGTCACCGAGGTACGGGTCGCCGGTTTCATGGGCGGCGTCTCGTTGACCGACGACCTCGACGCCACCGAAGTCACCGATGCCATGATCGATCGCGGTTTCGTGGTGCGGCCGCTGCGCGGTAACACCATTCAGATCAGTCCCCCGTTCATCACCACCGACGAGGAAGTCCGCACCCTCGTCGACGCGATCGACGAAACCCTCTCCGAGCAGGAAAAGAAATGACGAACAGCACCACCACATCGCTCGTGACCACTCCCGATGCCGATGCGCTGCGCAGATCCACCGAGGTGATCGCCGAGCTGCCGACGGTCACAGCTGGGCCGACGTTCGAGATCCACGATCCGGCAACGGAATCGCCGATTGCCAGCGCCGCCGACTGCAGCGTCGAGCAGGCGCTGGAGATGGTGACGGCCGCCGACGAAGCCGGTGCCAAGTGGGCCAGAACGCCGCTTCGCACCCGCGCCGACGTCCTGCGACGCTGGTACGAGCTGTTGCTTGTCCGCAGCGAGGACATCGCGCTGCTGATCACCCGGGAGATGGGCAAGCCGTTGGCCGAGGCGAGGGCTGAGGTCGCCTACGGCGCCGACTTCGTGCGGTGGTACGCAGAGGAAGCCGTGCGGCCCCGCGGTGATGCGCGCGAACTGCCCGCCGGTGGCGCCCAACTGATGACCCGGCGCGCCCCGGTCGGGCTGTCGGTCCTCATCACGCCGTGGAACTTCCCGCTGGCCATGGCAACCCGCAAGATAGCGCCAGCCCTCGCGGCGGGGTGCGCAACGGTGATCAAGCCGGCGGCGCTCACGCCGCTGACAACCATCTTCGCCGCCGATCTCGCCGTGCAAGCGGGCGTACCCGAGGGGCTGATCAACGTGGTGACCACGAAGTCAGCCTCTGCCTTCTCCGATGCGGTGCTGCGCGATTCACGCGTCCGCAAGGTGTCGTTCACCGGATCCACCGGCGTCGGCAGTGCGCTGATGCGGTTGGCTGCCGACAACGTCTTGCGTTCGTCGATGGAACTGGGCGGCAATGCGCCGCTGCTCGTCTTCGACGATGCGGATTTGGACCGTGCGGTCACCGGCGCATTCGCGGCCAAGATGCGCAACGGCGGCCAATCCTGCATTGCCGCCAACCGGATCTTCGTGCAGGACGGGATCGCCGATGCCTTCATCGAGGCGTTCACCGAGAAGATGTCGAAGGTTTTGGTGGGCAACGGCCTCGCCGCGGATGTGGGCCTCGGGCCGCTCATCGATGATCGCGCAGTGGCGTCCATGACGCAGTTGGTCACCGACGCCGCAGACAGGGGTGCCGATGTTCGGACCGGCGGTCAGGCGTTGGACGGTGCCGGCTACTTCTTCGCCCCGACGGTTCTCGCCGACGTGCCGACCGACGCGGCTGTGGCCAACGAGGAGATCTTTGGTCCCATTGCCGCGATACAGCGCTTTCGCACAGAGGATGAGGCCGTGGCGCGTGCCAACGCCACCGAATTTGGTTTGGCCGGATACGTGTTCACCGAGAGCCTCGATCGGGCCTTGAACGTCGCCGACCGCCTCGAAACCGGTTTGGTCGGCATCAATCAGGGCGTCCCGTCCAATGCCGCCGCACCTTTCGGCGGCATCAAGCAGTCCGGCCTCGGACGCGAGGGCAGCGCCGAGGGGCTCGAGGAGTACCAGTCGATCCGGTTCTACAACATCGCGCGGCGGGCGACGAACTGAGCACGCCACTCAGCACGACTTCGGGCTAGTGCTCGGCTGGGCCCCCCTACTTCTTGGGGCCCAGCCGAGCGCAACTCGATGTCGCGCTTCGGAAGGTGACTCGGCCTACTCTTGGACGCCGCGCGTGTGGTTCACCATGACGTGCTTGGTCCGCGAGTAGTCGTCCAGCGCGTACAGCGACATGTCGCGTCCGTATCCGGAGGATTTGTACCCACCCCAAGGCATTTCGGCCGGCATCACCAAGTGGTCGTTGACCCAGACGGTGCCGAAGTCCAGGCGAGAGGGCAGCTCCGCGGCGCGGCGCGCATCTTCGGTCCAGATCGAGGATGCCAATCCGAATGCGGTCCCGTTGGCGGCCGCCACGATGGCGTCCTCACTGGCGAACGTCTGCACCGTCACGACCGGACCGAAGATTTCTTCGGTGACGCATTCGGCTCCGTCGGGGACGTTCACCAGAACGGTGGGGGCGATGAAGAATCCGGGGCGATCCTGCGTGCGCCCACCGGTGGCCGCCTTCACGCCTTCTAAATAGGCCCTTTCCAGGAACCCGAGAACCCGGTCGTGCTGCGCTTCGGTGATGAGGGGACCCATCGCGATGTGGTCGCCGTCGGCCGGGTCGCCGACGGCCAGCGCCTCGACCCGGCTCACGAGTCGTGCGATCAGCCGTTCGGACACCTCCTCATCCACCAATACGCGGCACGCGGCGCCGCAGTCCTGTCCCGCGTTCGCGAACGCGGCCATCGTGACGCCGTCGGCGACCGCGTCGAGGTCCGCGTCGGCGAACACCAGGACAGGTGCTTTGCCGCCCAGCTCGAGGTGCACTCGCTTCAGCGAAGCGGCCGCAGCGCGTGCCACCGCCTGACCGCTGCGGACGCTGCCGGTAACCGAGACCAGCGCGATGTCCGGGTGGGTGGCCAGGGCCTCGCCGACGCCCGGTCCGTCGCCGTTGACGATGTTGAGGACACCGGCAGGGAGGTGATCGGCCAGCAACTCGGCCAGGCGGAACGCGGTCAACGGAGTGTGTTCGGACGGCTTGAGCACGCAGGTGTTGCCGGCAGCCAGGATGGGACCGATCTTCTGCGCCGCGGTCAACAACGGATAGTTCCACGGCGTGATCGACGCGACGACGCCGACCGGCTCCCGCAGAATCATCGACGTATGGCCTGCGATGTAGTCGCCGGTGGCCAGACTCTGTTGAGCGCGCACGGCCCCGGCCATGAACTGAAAGGTGTCTACCGTGGCTGCGACGTCGCCACGCGCGTCCGCCATCGGCTTGCCGGTGTTCGTGGACTCGAGTCGCGCGAGTTCTTCGCTGTGCTGCTCGATCACCGCTGCACATGCAAGCAAGACGTCGGCACGGTCCTTCGGCGTGGTGCGTCGCCACGTGGCGAACGCGGTCCGCGCGGCGGCTACCGCGTGGTCGACGTCAGCGGCGGTGCCGTAGTGGACGGTGGCGATGGGGCGGCCCGTTGCCGGATTGAACACCGGCGAGACATGCGTGCCGATAGCCGGCGTGCGAACACCAGCCACGAAGTGGGTCAACTCGGGGAGGTCGACGGCCGCGTCGGCATCGGTGGTCGGTTGGGTCAGGGTCATCAGGAGCCTTTCTGGACGGAACTTCAGCGGACGTGGAAGCCGCGCTCGACGACGTCGGCGAGCATGTCCACGTAGGTGTCGGTGTCGTCGCCGACGGGGCGAGGGGGTGGGTTGTAGTCGAGCGCGGCTTGCACGAGGGGGCTAAGCAGGTAGGCGCCTGCGGAGACCAACGTGAGCACCTTGAAACGAACGGGATCACGCTCCGCCAGGTGGTCCAACGCCAGCTCGGGTTCCACACCGGCACAGGCGATTACGGCAGCATCGAAGTCCTCGGCGAGGTCAGGACGGTAGCCCAGTGCCTGGTCGATCAGTACGTCGGCGACGCCCACCTCGGTTGCCGACGGCATGACGTCCGACGCCGGGATGAGCGCCTCGGCTAGTGCCGTGTACAGCTCTCGCTGTTCATCGTTGAGCATGATGCGGGTCCTCAGCCTGGAACGACTTGGTCGGCGCGGTGGTCGGCGAGGTGACGCATCGCGCGCAATGCGATGGCCATGATCGTCGCCGTCGGATTGACACCCGTTGACGTGACGAACACGCTGCCGTCGATGACGAACAAGTTGGGCACGTCGTGGGATCGGCAGAATCCGTCGACGACCGACGTCTCCGGGTCGGTACCCATCCGGGCGGTGCCGAGAAGGTGCCAGCCGCTGTCACGCACCACGGGAATCCGCTCGAGCGCCACCGCACCGGCGGCCAGGTGCGCCTCACTCATTCGGTCGAGGTGGTAGTCGATCATGCGCAGGCTGTTCTCTCCGATCGAGTAACGCATCTTCGCGGCTGGGATGCCGTCCGAGTCGGTGACGACCGGATCCAGGACGACCTGGTTGCGCTCCTCGGGAAGATCCTCGATGGTGACGCCCCACTCGGTGTAACGGCCGAACTTCTGCAATCGGGCGTGCAATGCGGGACCCATGGCGTCACGCCAATTCTCGCCCGATTCCCACGTGGAGTGCCTCAGCAGCCCCGGTGCCGACATCAGGTTCCACTTGCCGCCGCGCACGAACCCGCGGTCGGCGTCAGTCTCGTAGAACTGCAACGATTGCAGTGCCTGCCCGCTGGGACCAAGGTGGCTCTCGAGGTCCTCGTCGTAGACGCCGTACACGGACGCCAGGGGGTGGATCATCAGTCGCTTGCCGACGAGCCCCGTCGAGTTCGCCAGGCCGTCGGGGCACCGTGGCGAGGCAGAGTTCAGCAGCAACCGCGGTGTACCGATCCCGTTGGCGGCCAACACCGTTACCCCCGCCGACTGATGGCGCCAGGTGCCCTCACGATCAACGTACTCGGCCCCCGTGACCAGACCAGCCTTGTCGAGCGTCAGCCGGCTCACCCGAGCGCCGGTGACCAACGTCGCTCCCGCGGCGATGGCGTCGCGCCAGTGGGTGAAGTCCGTGCTGGCCTTGGCTCCGGTGGGACAACCAGACTCACAGGTGCCGTAGCGCTGGCAAGCCGGTCTGTTCTTGAAACTCCGTGAGGCGATGGCATTCGGTCCGGGCCACCAATGCCAACCCAGCTTGTTCATCCCCTTTGCCGCAATCAGCCCGTACTTGCCGATTGGCAAGGGCGGCAACGGGAAGGTGTGTTCATCCGGATAGGCGGGGTCACCGGCGAGTCCCGACACCCCGACGAAATGGGTGAGCTCGTCGTAGAACGGACGCAGATCCTCGTACGTGAACGGCCAATCGTCGGCCACCCCGTCGAGCGTTCTGACCCGGAAATCCGAAGGCAAAGCTCGCACCCAGTGGCCCGCATAGAGAATGGTGCTGCCGCCGACCCCGTTGAACATCAACGGCTCTATCGGACTCTCCGAGGCATCCACCGGGTAGTCGCTGGCCGCTGCACGCACGTTGGGGCTGGAATTCCACTGCTTGAGGCGAGCCAGTTCCCACTCCGGCTTCCCGCTGGGGAAATCGTCGGGCAGCGCCCAGTCACCCTGCTCCAGACAGACGACGCGAAAGCCACGTCTCGCCAACTCCAGGGCCGCTACGCCTCCAGAGGCTCCGGCGCCCACGATCAGGACATCCGCGTCCGCGCGGCTGCTGTCAGCGTTCATCTGGTCCTCCTGCATGACGACCGCCGATCGCTCACATCCGCAACCGTGGGCCTCGTCGAACCGTGGCGCGGCGGGCTCATCGCGCAACGTGAATACCAAATGTGTCAAAACCCAAGCGCTGTCCGCATACTGGCGATCAACAGACGTGACGAATCATCGTCCACGAGGGCCTGGGCTCCTCGACCATGCCGCTCTGCGTCAGCATTGTCAACAATCTGCCATCACCCTACAAGGCCTCGAGGCAACCCACAACGGGGCGGGCGGTCGCAAACTCTCAGGCGCCCTCGCTGGTTCGACGGTCCGTCGATGCGGCGTGAGATCTTCGACCCGAGGCTCGCATCATCGAGACGACACCCGACAGTTGGTGGTAGCTGTCTCTAGGAATTTACAAGTTCAGATTGTCAGCAATCGGCAATCCTGCTAACGTCCCAAACACGCCGACAGCTCTGCTCGACGGCTCGACGGAAAGGCCTGGATCACACAGGGCCAACCGGCCCGCCATACGGAAGGGCATCGGAACACGCGACTCAATCGTCGCGGACATCGACGTGAACGAGGGGGCGCGTGCCAGCGACTCAGTTCAGTGGCCATAGAAGCAGTGCAGGTCCGCCGCACCACAAACGCCGATAATTCCGCCCAACGGAGCCGTGGCCAGCACCCGCAGATAATCCATTAGACCGATTGGGAGGCAGCCACATTCACACTTCGCGCTCACCTAGGGCGATTCGTCCTAAGCACTCCCGATCAAGAGGCTGCCCACCTCGTCAATGCGATGCGCAAGCCGTTACGACCAATTTACAAGCACGAAACACGTTGTGTCAAAACCGGTTGACGCCAGTCATGGTCAACTCGTCTTAGGTCCAGCACGCCCACCAAGGTCCCTCCACAACAGGAGTTTTCACGAATGAGATACAAGTGCGTCGCTGCCGTTCTCACGGCCAGCGCCCTAGTCTTGGCGAGCACTGCATGCTCGGGGTCCGACAACGGCTCGGCAGGCGGCGGAGCCTCGGCAACGACGATCCGCACGCCCATCATCGCCGACCCGCCGCCCCTGGATCCCGACGTCTACTACCAACCCGACGGACTGCTCATCATGACGTCGGCCTATGAAGGCTTGCTGCGCTACGCGAACGGCTCCACGAAATTGGAGGGTCTGCTCGCCACCAAGTGGGACGTGTCCCCGGATGGACTCAAATACGAGTTCACACTGCGCGACGGAGTCAAGTTCTCCGACGGCACGCCCTTCGACTCGGCAGCGGCGAAGGCCACCTTCCAGCGGCGGATAGACATGGGCGCCGGCCCCAGCTACATGCTCGCCGAAGTCTCAGACATGCAGACGCCGGATCCGCAGACCTTCGTGGTGACGCTGAAGAAGCCGGTCGCCGCATTCTTGGACTACCTGGCGTCGCCATATGGACCCTTGATGACCAGCCCGACCGCGGTGGCCGAGCATGCCGCCGACGCCGACCGGGCGTCGGCCTGGCTCGGATCGCACACCGCGGGCACGGGCCCGTACGAGCTCACCGCCGCCGCACCGTCGAGCAAGTACACCCTTACTGCCAACAAGAACTACTGGGGCGAGGCACCACAGATCACCACCGTGGATATCCCGGTCATCGCCGATCCGGCGGTCCAGCGCCTGCAACTGGACAACGGCCAGCTGGACATGGTGTTGCACGGCTTGACGAAATCCGACTACGACGCCCTCGCCTCGGGGCCGAACACCGAGGTGGTCCACCAGAAGGCACTGGTGAAGGCACTGATGATGGTCAACCCCGAGTCACAGGTCTTCGGGTCGCCCGCCGCCAGGACTGCCCTGAACGAAGCTTTCGATCGAACGGCGTTGACCAAGAACGTTTTTGGCGCACAGGCAGTTCCGTCAACCCAGTTCTACCCCAACGGCATGCTGCCCGACGGGGCGGCGCCGGACGCGCCGACCCTGGATCCCTCCAAGCTCGCCGCGATCGGAGCCAACGGTGGTGAGGTCGTCATCGGCTACCAAGCGGGTGACAACACCGTTCGGGCCCTGACCAACCAAATTCAGGTCGTGCTACAGAACGCCGGCTTCACCGCGACGATCCGTGACGTGCCGGCCTCCCAGTTCTTCGGCCTCGGAGATCGGCCAGAACAGCGGCCCGACTTGTTGGTGACACTCTTCAACCCCGACGCGGCGCACCCCGACACCTGGTCGCGCATCTACAACTACACCAACGCCCCGGTGAACCTGCTGCGATGCTCGGTCCCCGAGGCCGACAAACTGCTCGATCAGGGCAGCGCCGAACCGGATCCGGCCAAATCGCAAGGTCTCTACGTCGCCGCAGCGAAGGCGTACCGCGACTCCCTGTGCTGGGTGAACATATCTGACGTCTTCGACACCGTTGCGGCGCGCAAGGGCTATTCGAATTGGCAGAACCAGCCCGCCTGGATGTGGGACACCAACTTCGCCGGCCTGAAGTACGCCAGCGGGAGTTAGCCAACTCGAACAGCGAAGGACCACGACCACATGCCTCCATCCATGACCGGGCGCAAAGCCCAACGCGAAAGGTTCGCTCTGACATGACCCGTCGAGAGCCCCTCGTCCTGAACGCCACCGACCAGGGTGAGCAGGACATGAGTGTCGCCACCCGAGATTTGCGGGTGCGCCTCAGCCGCAACGGTCAGGAGATGGAGGTACTGCGCGGGATCGATCTCACAGTCGGTCGCGGTGAGATTCTCGGGTTGGTCGGCGAATCAGGTTCGGGGAAGAGTGTTTTCGGAAATACGCTGCTCGGACTGCTTCCCGATTCCGCTCGTCCGCAGTTGTCAGGCAGTGCTGTCGTAGCCGGCACCGACATGGTGTCGGCTACGACGGCGGCGCGACGTCGCTGCCGACGGGTACACCTGGGCGCGGTGTTCCAGGATCCGATGTCGTCGCTTGATCCCACGATGAAGGTGGGCAGGCAGGTGATCGAAGCGGCGGGTTCTCACGAGGCTGCGCTGAAACTCTTGACCGCCGTACAGATTCCAGATCCCGAACACCGCATGCACCGGTATCCCCACGAGCTCTCCGGCGGCCTGCGGCAGCGGGTAATGATCGCAATGGCCGTTGCCGGTAACCCGTCGCTGGTCATCGCGGACGAACCGACGACCGCGCTCGACGTCACCGTCCAGGCGCAGGTGCTGTCGTTGCTCGCGAACCTCCGCGACGAGCTGGGTTGCAGCATCCTGCTCATCACCCATGACCTGGGCGTGGCGGCTCAGATCAGCAACCGAATCGCCGTAATGTACGCCGGCCGGGTGGTCGAGGAAGGCCCGACCCGAGATGTGTTGAACTTCCCGTCGCATCCCTACACCGTCAGCTTGCTGCGGTCACGGCTGTCCCTGGACACCCGCCGCGACCGTCCCCTCCCCGCCTTGGCAGGTGGAGCGCCGGACCCACGCGACTTACCAACTGGATGCGCCTTTGGCCCGCGTTGCACACTTGTTCACGACTCCTGCCGCCTCGACGTCCCGACGCTGAGCGAGAGCGGTGCAGCGCATGCCGTCGCCTGCTACGCCGACGCGTCATCGGTCGCACAGCGGGCACGCGAGGCCATCGCCGACGACACTGTCGAGAGCGAAAGCCACTGCCCCACCACGACTGTCGCCGCGCACGACGATGCCGACTGCGTCCTGCGGGCGCGTGATCTCGAGGTGAGTTTCCGTCAGCGCCGGCGCCGGGGCCGACGCCAACCGTCCTTCCAAGCTCTACGCGGACTGAACCTAGACCTTCGACGTGGTGAATGTCTTTCCGTCGTCGGCGAATCCGGTTCGGGGAAGTCGACCCTGCTACGGGTGATGGCTGGGCTTACCCCGTATTCGGGGACGCTCGAGCGCGATATCTCTGCGCCGACCCAGATGGTGTTTCAAGACAGCGGATCGTCTTTGACGCCATGGCTGACCGTCGGCTCGATGCTTGCCGAGCGGTTGCGTCACCAAGGGGTGAGCGCTGCCGAGCGCAAAGCGCTGGCGTTACGGGCATTGGAACGCACTGGGCTGCCACACAACGTCTACGACGCGCGGCCGCGGGAACTGTCGGGAGGTCAGCGGCAGCGAGTTGCCCTGGCGCGCGCCACCGTTGTGCCGCCGTCGGTGCTGTTGTGTGACGAGCCGACGAGCGCGCTGGACGTCTCCTTGGCGGCGACGGTGCTGAATCTGATCGCTCAGTTGCGCGAAGAATTCGAGATGACGGTGGTCTTCGTCACCCACGACCTCGCGGTCGCGCGAGTGGTGGCCGACCGCATCGCCGTCATGTATCTCGGTCGCGTCATCGAGATCGGCGATGCCGAAGCCGTCATCGAGACTCCACGGCATCCCTACACTCAGGCGCTCATCGCTTCGGTCCCCGGCGTGGGACAACACACGCCTGCCGTGCGCGGGGAACCCGCCTCGCCTGTCTCACCTCCCGACGGATGCGACTACCACCCACGGTGCGCAGTCGCGCTGGATGCATGTTCTGACCCCAAGCTCAGAGTCGAGTTGAGCTTGCCGTCACATCGAACGGGCCAGCGCGACAACGAGTCGCGCCTCGTCGCCTGTATCCATCCAGGAGGATTGTGATGGCCGTACCCGCAGCCGTTCTAGACGTCCCCGTTCGTGCCAGGACAGGGCGGGCGACCATGGTGTTCGGTCGGGCCGGCGCCATCGTCGCGGTGGGCGCCTTCGTCGTCGTCACCGCGGTCGCGGTGCTGGCACCGATGTTGGCCCCCTACAAGGCGGCTCAGATTGCCGGTGATCCGGCGCTGCCACCGGGAAGCGCCGGGCATCTGCTGGGCACTGACGACAACGGTCGGGACCTGTTGAGCCGGACGTTGTTCGGCATCCAGACGAGCTGGCTTTCTGCCCTGGCCATCGTGGCCCTCGGGCTCTTCATCGGCGGTCTCGTCGGACTCGTCGCCGGTGCCGCCGGTGGTCGCGTCGAAGCGATACTGATGCGCATCACCGACGGCTTCCTCGCCCTACCGGCACCGGTGCTCGCGGTCGCCATCGTCGCCGCCCTTGGACCTGGGCTGCTGCACACCCTGATCGCCGTCTCGATCGTCTGGTGGCCGTACTACACGCGAATAGTCCGTGGCGAGGTCGTCGCCCTGGCCGCCCGGCCGCACGTCGAAGCGGCCAAGTTGGCTGGAGCCGGGCCGATATCGCTGGTGACCCGCCATCTGTTGCCCGGCGTCATTCCGTCGTCGGTCGTCGCGGCGAGCCAGGATGTCGGGAACGTGATCCTCACCTTGGCGGCGTTGTCCTTCCTTGGCCTCGGTGCGCCGGCTCCGGCCGCCGAACTCGGCGCCGACACCGCCCGCAACATGTCAGCGCTGCTGGGCAACTGGTGGATTCCGGTCGTGCCGGGCGTCGCGGTCGGGTTGCTGTCACTGGTGGCCACGGTCAGCGGTGACGGCATCAACACCTTCCTCCGCAGGCGCTAGAAGGAGTCAACGTGCTCGCCCTCATCTTGAAACGAATCGGTGCCGCGGCACTGATCATGGCGATCCTCACCGCGGTGCTGTTCTGGCTTCAGCAATTCGCCGCCGGGGATCCGGTCCGCGCACGGTTGGGACCAGGCGCCAGCCAAGCCGTGGTTGACGCCACCCGGCAACGGCTCGGGCTCGACGATCCCCTCATAGAGCAGTACTTTCGCTACCTCGGCGGAATCGTCCACGGGGACTTGGGAACGTCGCTGAGGACGGGTCGTCCCGTGCAAGCCGATCTGGCGATGTTCGTCCCGGCGACCGCGGAGTTGACGGTGGTGGCATTCGTACTTGCCCTCGTGCTGGCATGTGTCTTCGCCGTGGCGTCCTCCCTGCGCTGGCCCGGCGGGCGTGCGTTCCGAGTCCTTCTCACGGTGGGCGGGTCGATCCCCTCCTTTCTCGTTGCCATTGCCGGGATCATCCTCTTCTACAAGTACCTGGGCTGGCTGCCCGCGACGGGGCGGACGAGTCTGCCGGATCCACCGACTGGTCCGACCGGACTGCTCACCTTCGACTCGTTGGTGTCTGGACGTTTCGACGCGTTGTCGAACGCGTGGACTCATCTGGTGCTGCCGGGCACGGTCCTTGCGCTCGGTCCGGCGTTGGCGATCGGCCGTGTGCTGCGGTCTTCAATCCTGATCACGCTCGGGGCAGATCACGTGCGTACCGCCCGGTCGATCGGGCTCGGCGAATTGTCGGTGATGCGGCACCACGTGATGCGCAACGCGGTCGGCCCGGCGCTGTCGATGGCTGGTCTGCAGCTCGGCCTGATGTTCGCGGCGGTTCTCGTCGTCGAGACGGTGTTCGCATGGCCCGGGCTCGGCCAGTACGTGGCTCTCAGCATCCCCGTGGACGACTTCCCGGCGACCGCGGGTGTAGTCCTCGTCTTGGCCGCCGGATACGTCGCCATCAACGCCGTCGTCGACATATTGCAGGCCGCTGCCGATCCGAGAATCGAAGTCTGAGCACCCGCGCGCTTTCCTGCGCCGCCATCGGCGGTCGCCCCGAGCACGGAGGGGCAGCGCCACTGCGTCCCCTCGCACTGCTGTCGATCGACCTACGCCGCGGATTCCGTTGGCTGGCCTCTATTGTTGAATGTAGATTGTTTACAAACCTAGGAGGCTGTTGAGATGGAAAAGCAAACCGAGGGCGCTGGGGTCGTGGTGACCGGTGCAGCGCAGGGAATCGGGGAACGCATCGCTCGGACCCTTCACGCCCGCGGATATCGGGTGTTCTTGGCCGACATTCCAAAAGGACAAGGTCGAGCTGGTGGCACGCGAGCTCGGCGTTGGTTGGAGTTCCGTCGACATCTGCGACCCGGCCAGCACCTCGCAGATGGTCGAGAACGCCATCGGAAAGCTCGGCCGAGTATCGGCATTGGTCAACGTGGCCGGCATCGACGGTCCCTACCGGCCAAGCGACGAAGTCGACCCGAAGCACTGGCGCACAATCATCGACGCAGACCTGTCAGGTCCCTGGTGGTGCATTCAGAGCGCGCTCCCCCACATGATCGCCCAAGGCGGAGGACGCATCGTGTCAATCGCTTCGATCGCGGGCGTGATCCCCTGCGCGGGAATATCAGTGGCGTACGCCGCAGCCAAGGCCGGCGTAGTCGGGATGACGATGTCGCTGGCTCAGGACCTCGAATCACGCGGCATTCTGGTGAATTGCATTGCCCCGGGCGTCATCGGCACCACGGGCGAACCCATGCCGCCGGGCGAGCTCGAGCAGTACCGAGAAGAATTCGCCCTCGGGGAAGGTGGACCCCAGCCCGTGGCCGATGCCGTGGACTACCTCCTCGGCGACGGCGGCCGGTGGATCAGCGGCACGGTGATGAACGTGACGGGCGGATTCTGGAGAGGTCGCTGACAACACCAGCATTCGGACTCGGCGGTGCCACCACCGAGTCCGAATGTGGTTGTCAGACTGCAATCCACTAGGCCCGACTCCTGGCGTCACCATCCCCTGCTGCGTGTGGTGACACATCAACTGCTCCACTGTCGATCCGCCTTCGCCTACACGGCGGAAACCGTTGCGGCAACTTTGATTTCGATGCACCCGCACCAGATCGACGTGACGTCGACTCGACGCCGCATCTCCGCGGAACTCCCGCCGTCAGACCGCACCCCACTCGCAACGGAACCACATTGGGACCCATTGCACATTGTTAACGATTCGTGCACACTGGCGTGGTCCCGCTCACACTTGCGGTTGACAGAGGCGTGACTCCCCCAGCGGCGAATCACGAAGAGTGCTGCACCGTACTCGAGGACGGTCCGCAGACAGCACCATGCTCGGCACCGAAGGGGCCAACAACCCCACTGAAACGACCTGGCACTCCTATGTTTGAACGATTCTGGAAGAGAAGGGCACGGTATGAACAAGCGAAGGAACGAGGAAGCCGAGTTCATCGTCGAGAGCCACAGCATCGACGTGATCCCGGACGAAGCCCGTCACGGCAAACCCCGAGACCTCTTCCCGATGTGGTTCGGGGGCAACGTTCAGATCACCATCGTCTTGAACGGTGCCCTGTCGATAGCTGCCGGACTCAGCCTCGGTTGGGCAATTCTTGCCACTTTCATCGGCCTGGCGTGTGGCGGCCTACTCATGTCATTTCACTCCGCGCAGGGGCCCCATCTCGGGTTGCCTCAGATGATCCAAAGCCGCGCGCAATTCGGGCATTACGGCGCCAACATCCCCCTGGTCATCGCCGTCTTCATGTATCTGGGGTTTCTGGCAACGGGTGTCGTTCTGGGAGCGCAGGCGCTCACCAATGTGGCTTCGGTCCCCATCGAAGTCGGCATTCCCGTGCTGGGAACATTGATGGGGGTGCTCGCTGTCCTCGGTTACCGGGCGATCCACATGTTCCAGAGGCTGTTGTCCATCATGGGTGGCGTGGCATTCGGCGTACTGACCTATGCCTTGGTCGCAACATCTGACGATCCAAGGATCGCTGCGCCCAGTCTGATCGGGGATGACCCAGGGTTTCTTCCCGGCCCGTTTCTCCTCATCATCGCCATCAACGCCGTCCTTCTACTGAGCTACGGACCATACGTGGCCGACTACTCTCGATATCTGCCAAAGGACTCCTCCGTCAAAGCGACGTTCTGGTACACCTTCTCCGGTGCAGTGATCGCATGCATGTGGTTGGTCGTCGTTGGTGCCGTGTTGCAGAACCGCTACCCAACTCTCGGCGTGGTCGACCAGATCAACTACGTCGGCAACTCGTGGGCTCCCGGATTCGGCCCGGTCATGATGGTTGTCATCGTGATCGGAGCAGTTGGCGTAAACTCTCTGAACGTCTACGGCGCTTTCATGTCGTCCGCCACCATCGGCACCAGCTTCTCGGATCGGACACGACCTGCAGGTCTGAAATTCCGCCTGTCGTACATCATTCCGGTTACCGCCGTCGGGATCTTTCTGGCGTACTTGCAGAAGAGCAGCCTTCTCGACGCGTGGCAGACCCTGCTCGGCTTCTTGCTCTACTTCCTGATTCCCTGGACTGCGATCAACTTGGTGGACTACTACCTGGTGAGGAAGGGGAGCTACGAACTTGCCGGCTTTGGTGCCCGAGATGGAGTTTACGGGCGGTGGAACAAGGCTGGAATGATCGCCTTCGCCATAGGCTGCTTGGCTCAACTCCCGTTCGTGGTCTCGGTCTTCTACACCGGGCCCCTTGCGAGATTCGTCGACGGAGGCGATATTTCATGGCTCATTGGCACATTGGTCGCTGGTGCCGCCTACTACCTTCTGGCTCCTCGGTGGACCAATGGCCCCATTGAGTCCACGGAGCAAGACTCGACACCGGATGCTGCGGTGCACTAGGGAACGTTTCCCTGCGGCAGTACAACGCATTTCGGAAGGCGGCTTCTGTCACCCGTCCGAGTTCGGAAAGTCCTCGGGCCCTCGTGTTTCGCCATACGAGGGCCCGAGGCTGTGATGATTGGGTCACGCTGGAAGGGTCCGTAAGGTGAGGGCACAGCTGGCTGCGATCGAGCGCGTCTCACGAGCGGTGTGGTCGGTGGTCGCCGAGAACGGTGTTGAGGCAACTTCGATCCACGCAGTTGCCGAACCTGCTGGTTGCACAACAGGTTTGATCATGCATCATGTCGGGTCACGTGTGGCGGTGTCGTGTCACGCACGACGCCTGCTCTTCGAGCGGGCGATGGTGCGGGCCAGTGCCGCAGAGCAGAGGGCGACCGATCCCGGCGCCCGTTTGGCCGCAGTCTCGTGCTGTCTGTCATCTCTCGACGAGGAGAGACGTGCGGCAACGGACGTGGTCGACGGGGTTTGATGCTCGACTACCGCTTTGCGCTGCTGGGAGCCGCTCTTTCGTTGATCGGTAACGGCGCCTACGCGGTGCAGACCGCCCGCGGGTTGGTTCGACCCAACAGAGTCTCTTGGTTTCTTTGGGGCGCCATACCGCTGATCGCCTACTTCACCCAGCGCGACCAGGGAGTGGGTCTTGTCGCCATTTCCACGTTGGCAGTCGGCATTGGACCGTTGCTGATCTTTGCGGCATCCTTCGTCAACCGCTTCAGCTACTGGCGGTTGACCCGCTTCGATCTGTCGTGCGGCGCACTTGCCGTTCTGGCGCTTACCCTCTGGCTAGCGCTCGACAATCCCGTTCTCGCCCTGTGGGTCTCGATCGTGGCTGACCTAGTCAGCGGCATTCCCACGATCCGCAAGGCATGGAGCGATCCCCTCAGCGAACGTTCGTTTCCCTTCATTTTCGCATCCTGCAACGGCGCAATTACCGTCCTTAGCGTGCAGAACTGGGAAATCATGCATTGCCTCTTCCCGCTCTATTTGATGTGCCTCGGACTCACGCTTACGTTGATCGTGCAACTTAGGCCTCGTGTATTGCCATGACGTTCGGGCAACAAGCCAGACCGAAACATCCACGGCCAGCGGGCCTACTGCGTCACGGTCCCGCCGAAAAGAACGGGTCGTATCCCGGCGCGGCCAGCGGCCACGGCCGGTGCCGCTCCCACGCGCTCGCCAAGTCGAGCAGCCACAGGTCGCTGCCTCGCGGGCCGACGAGTTGAAGACCGAACGGCACCTCGCCGACGTACCCCGCAGGCATGCTCAGCGCCGGGTGGCCGGTCAAATTCATCGCCGCCGTGTTGAACAGGTCTATCGGCATCAATTCGCCGGCTGCCTCGGGTGGACCGCCGACCGGGTACGGCTCAGCCGTCACCGTCGGCGTCAACAAGACGTTCGCGCCTTGGAGTAGCTCGTCGAGTCGCAGCACGTAGTCGTTGCGTCGTCGCCGCGCAGTTAGATATCCGTCCAGCGTCGCGTTCAGCCCACGGTCGACCCATCCGAGAACGCGGCGGTCCAGCAGGTCCCGCTGGTCCCGTAGCCGCCCCGCTCCGACCGTGAACACGTCCTCTGGCGCATACATGGCCGCCCACACCTCGTCTGCGTCCCCGTCCAGGACCCCCGGAGGAAGCCAGTGGACTTCTCGGTCGACGGCATGGCCGAACTCCTCGACTGCGGTGGCGAACACGGACTCGACGCCGCTGGCGACCGGGCTCGTTCCTGCCACTCTGGTGGTCGCGTAGACGGTACCCACGGGCCGATTCGTCGGCCGCGGGTCGGAACCGGACACGCACGACGGATCACCGAATACGGGTCCCATGTTCAGTGCGGCCAGCACCCGAAGGTCCGCTACCGTCGTCGAAAGCGGTCCGACGGAGGACAATTCGACGGGCAGGTGGGCAGGCCATGCGCCCACGACACCGCTGGTCGGCTTGAGGCCCAGCAGTCCGCACAGAGCCGCGGGAATGCGCACCGAGCCGCCTCCATCGGTGCCTGTGGCGACCGGTACGAGCCCCGCCGCCAGCGCCGCCGCGGAACCGCCGCTGGATCCGCCGGGTGAGCATTCGGTGCGCCAGGGGTTCAGCGTCGCACCAAACACTGGGTTGTCGCTGATTGCCTCCATCGCGAATTCGGACAGATTGGTCTTACCGACGACGACCGCTCCGGCCGACCGAAGCCGAGCCACCGCGGCATCGTCGACAAGCGCCGGCGGAGCGTGCTCGTGCAACCTGGACCCGTGCGTTGTCGGCATCCCACGCACATTCATGTTGTCCTTCACCAACACCGGGACACCGGCCAACACTCCGAGCTGCTCACCGCGAGCTCGCCTGCGGTCGAGTTGTTCGGCACACCGCCGCGCCGCAAGCGGATAGATGGCAATGACGGCGTTGAGGTCCGCCGCGTCGGAGATGCGAGTGAAAGCCCTTTCCGTGAGCTCCACTGCCGAAATCCGGCGCGAACCTTGTGCGGCCGCAAGCATTCCGAGGATGCCTCGTCGACGAGCGTCGTCATACGACACGTTCACCGGCTCCTCATCACTTCGGACAGCGCCAATCATGACTCGACGACCGATGTTGAACTTCGATGCCCACGACCGCCTGCTCTGGAACGGACCCCGGTGGGATGTCAGCCGTCCGCAGGCTGGCTAGGCGGCTCGGCCGGTCGCTTCGTGAAGTCGGCGATCACGGTCACGTTGTGAAAATCGAGGGCACGATTGGCCGCTTCGAGGTCGCCACGCTCGACCGCCTCCAGGATGTCTGAATGCCACGTGTCCATGTCCGGGTGGGCGTCATGACCGAAAAGCATGGAGCGCATGCACATCCGAGTTTCGACGGCCACGGTGTCGAAGGCATGTATCAAACGGCGACTTCCAGAGGCGTACACGAGTTCGCGGTGGAACATGAGATCCAGTTCGTCGGCATTCTCCCAGTCGCGCGCGCGCAAGCTCTTGCGATACCGGCCCAGGATGCTCCACAGATGGGAGAACGTCTCGGGGCGAGGATTGCGGACCAGTTCGGCCAACGCGGCGGACTCCACGGCACCGCGCAGACGATAGATGTCACGGACGTCTTCGTCGGACAGTACCGGGACGAACACTCCCCGGTTGCGCTCCGACACCAGAAGGCCCTGTTCGGTCAACCGCTTCAATGCTTCGCGGACGGGTCCACGAGATACCTGGAATGCCGTGGCGATGGATGCCTCGGTGAGCTGCTCTCCTGGTGCAAACTTCCCTTGTCCCAGCAAGTCTCGCAGACGGTTCGCGATCACCGCGGTGATGTCAACCGGCTCGATGGGGTTGATATCGGCCAGCGCAAGCTTCGTTGCCATGAACCTCCGTCCTCCGTCGATCAGCCGACCGTCCCTAGCAACCGTCCAGGCGAAAAAATTGTACCTCTCCCGCCCACACGACACCAGATTGCCTACAATCTGCTACTTCCGGTCACGTCAGAGTTCGTTGGGCGTAGGCCGCGGGTAATACGACGAACAGCCGATCGAGTACTGCTCCGAGACCCGTATCGACGGTCCCTGCCGCCCGAGCGAGAGTAGACCTCTGGGAGGGTGGTCCCGGCTGGTGCCCGTTGGATTACCCGTTGGTCGACGGCGGCCGATGGATCAGCGGCACCGTGATGAACGTGACGCGCGGTCCTGGGGTCCGCCGAGGACACCAGCACTCGGACTCGGCGGTGCGGCCCCACCGAGTCCGATGTGGCTGTCAGACTGCGCCTCCAGTCCCAGCTCTAAGTCACGGCGCGACGGACGTCGTGGCCGCCGACACGTTGGGCTCGGTGCGGCCTCGCCTAGTTCGCACGGCGAGCTCGACGAGCATCGTGACGATCAGGTTGGGCGCCAAGGCCAGCAAGCCGGAGTCCCAGCTGCCGATGGGGATGTCGGCGAACGTAATCACGGCCACCGTGAGGGTGCCGACCGAGATACCACTCGCCGCCGCAGGCGCGCTCAATCTCACCTTGTCCGCGAGGCCCGCCGCAATAGCCGGGGCCAACTGCGTTAGGCCGCCGTAGGTGAGCAACAACAACGATCCAATGTCGCTGCCCGCCAAGCTAAATGACAGTGCCGCGGCCACTGCCAATGCCACGAAGACACGATTGAGATGAAAGCGCATGCGGTCGGATACCCCGGCTGGGACGCTCTGTGCAAGCAACGATGAGATTCCCATGGCGATGGCAGCTGCAGGAACCATCGCCGCCGCAGCGCCGCACACCGCGACCATTGCCACCAGCCAGTCGGGCAGCGCGATCTGACTGACGGTGAACAGGACGCCGTTTCGCGTCGTGTCGGCAGGAACGAGGAGTACCGCCGCCATTCCGACGGTGACGGGCATGAACAACAGCAGTTGGTAGATCGCCATCCACTTGTAGTTGCTGCGCAGCACGGCGCCGCTCTCCGCGGCGAGCGCGGCGGGCCACGAGTGCGGGAAGACGTTGAATGCGCCGCCGATCGTGGTGACGACCACCGCGGTGATGAAGAAGATGGCGTCGTATCCGGGCGCGTTGGTGGTCAGAAGTACGTCGTTGGTCCGAGCGATCCGCTCGAAGACACCGGGAATCCCACCCGCCGCGCTGACGACGCCAATGGCCACCACCGCCAGGCCGATCACCATTCCGACGTCCTTGAACACGGAAACCCTTGCGATGCCACGAATTCCAGCCCAGCAGACGAACAGCACCACCAATGCGCTTGCCAAGACCATGCTCAACCCGCGCGCTGAGGCCGATCCGGTGGCCAATTGGACGATCAGACCCAGGCCGGTGATCTGTAGTGCCAGGTAGGGCACCAAGAAGACAGCGCCCACCGCGGCAACAAGAACACTGAGAACGCGCGACGAGAACCTGTCGGCGAAGAAGTCCGACATCGTGAGATAGCCGCGCGCCGCGCCCAGTTCGCGAATTCGTGGACCGACGAAGTACAGCCCAATGGTGCTCGCGGTCAGGTAGGCGATCGCGAAGGAGGCACTGACGCCGCCCGCGAACGCGATTCCCGCAATGCCCAGGAAGCTAAAGGTCGTCAACTGCTCGCCGGCTTGCAAGAACCACGACGTCCATCGTGGGAAGTCGCGGTCGGCGACTGTCCAATCCTTCATTTCACTTCGACTGCGCCCGGCGACCCCCAAGATGCCGATGAACAGGATTCCGACGACGATGATCGCGGTGGTCATGACGCCACACCGCCCTCGCGGCGCGCCCGCGCCGCTTGCCTGCTGATTCCGCGATCGATGACCTGCAGCACTGCCACGGTCAGAAGGATCAACAGAGCCATCCACACCAAGACGGCCGGCAGGCCGAACCACAACGTGGGGGTCGTGGCGAATGGCAGCAGGGGGGTCGCCACCAATCCGAGGCATGGAAGACCCGCAAGGGCCAACCGCCCCGGAGTAGCGATCCGGCCGATGACGTCGGTCTCCGGAACGGCGACGTGCCGCTGTTCATCACCCGTGTGCATGGTGCTCCTTTGCGAGGGGGTTGGTGCGGGGAACGTCGAGGCATTGTGCCGTTCTCTCCGTCGGGAGACCGACCACCGCCTCAGCCCGCTGCGACCCACGTCACACTACGACGCGATGGGTTAAAAGGGAAGTAAAGCGATTACAAACGAGCCAAATCATCTAAATCGGTTTTATTAGTGACCCGTATCGGTTACGGGCGACGGAGCGTCGTTCCACCCAATCTGCGCGGCGGCAGAGACACGGTGGCACCGCGCAACCGACGATCAGCCGGCACTCCCCCATCGTCGTTGCCGCGTCACGCATCCATCGCAAATGCGAAGAGCTGGTTCGACTACCACCCGGACCCCGACCCGGGCGCCGATGAGCCCGACGTCATGACGTCGGACAGCCGAGTTGCGCTGCCACCGCACGCATTCCGTCCGCAGCCATGTCGTGGGTCGTGATGTGGTCCGCCACGATGTGCAAGCCGTAGCCGTCCTCGAGTGCCACCATGGTCCTGGCCACCAGGTCGCCATCCAGAGCCGGAGTGAACACACCCTCTTGCAGGCCCGCGGAGATGATGCCCTGATAGGTGGACAGTTGACGCCGGTCGAGTTCCTGCACCAATTTCTCGTGCAACGCCGAGTTGCCAGCGAGCACGTCGAGCTCGAACAGCAACCGCATCAGCGCATCCTCGGGACCGGTCGGCAAACCGGCCGTGATGGCCACGTCCAGTTGACGGCGGGGATCCCCGATCGCGGCTACGAGCGCATCGCGTTCGTCACAAAACCGCGCCACCCCTGCAGCGTGGGCCTCGACCAACAGCGAATCGAGATCGTCGTAGTAGTAGAGCACCGCGCCGCGGGTCAAGCCAGCCTGCTTGGCCACGTCCGTCAACGACAGCGCCCGCAAACCGTGTTCACGACCGGCCGCGTACGTCGCCTCGATGAGCGCTTCGCGCCTGGCCATCTGGTTCCGCTGGCGTGCCACCAGTTGACAGTACCGGCTTCACGTGCCAGCCTCCTAGCAATTCTTTGACATTCGAGTCAATGAATCATTCGGCTACACGCTCAAGGAAGCAGTCCGAACCATGACCGAAATCCCCCGCTCCCCCGTCGTCGCCGACACCGCCTCGCGCACGACCGATTCCGCAGGCACCTACGACAAGGAACTTGCGCGTTCGTTGGGCGTCGGCGGCAACGTGATGCTGACGCTGTCGTCCATCTCGCCAGCGGCCAGCGTGTTCATCCTCGGCGGAGCGGCGCTGGCGACGTACGGCACCGGAGCCTTCTGGGGTTTCCTGATCGGCGGTGTCATCAGCCTGCTCATGGCGCTGTGCTACGCCGAGCTCGGCTCGCGCCATCCGGTCGCCGGCGGTGACTACGCCCTGGTGAGCCGAACGCTGGGACCGGCTTCCGGCGTCGCGGTGTTCTTCCTCGGCCTCGTGGGATTGCCGCTGGCGCAGGCCATCTTTGCGCTCGGCGTCGCCGACTACCTCGGGGTGGCCATCTCCGGGGTGGATCCCCTGATCACGTCGCTGGTCATCACTCTCATCGCCACCGTCGTGGCGTGCCTGAACATTCGCACCAACGCCTGGGTGACCGGGACATTTCTCTTCGTGGAGATGGCCTCGCTGGTGTTGCTCACCGGCCTGGGACTGTTGCACGTCGAGCGTCCGGTATCCGAAATCCTCAACCCGCAGACGCTGGATTCCAGCGGCGCCCTGGCGCCCGTCGGCATCGCCGGACTGGTCCTCGTCATCACACAGGGGGTGCTGGCGCAGTACGGGTACGGCGGCGCCGTCTACTTCGCTGAAGAGACCAAGAATCCCCGGCGCAACGTCGCTCGGGCGGTGCTCCTGTCGGGTCTGATCACCGTGATCGTCGAAGTCGTACCGCTGGTATCCGTTCTGCTGGGGGCAGATTCGCTGCAAGGGCTGATCGGCTCCGAACTACCGGTCCAGGAATTCCTCGAGCAACGCGCCGGGCACGCCTTGGCGGTATTCGTACTGCTGTCGATGGCCCTGGCCATCCTGAACGCCAACATCGCGCTCGCACTGCAGGCCGGAAGATTGCTCTTCGCTGCCGCCCGCGACCAGGCGCTGCCTGCCGTACTTGCCAAGCCACTTTCCCGTGTGTCGGGGTCGGTGCACATGCCGCGGTTGGCAACCATCGTGATGGGTGTCATTTCGGGCGCCTGCTGCTTCATCCCGATGACCGTGTTGGTCAACGCCACCGGCTCCACCGTCGTCATCGGCTTCGCCTTCATCTCGGTCGCGGCCATCGTGGTGCGGCGCCAACGTGGAGTCGAGAGCACCGAACTGTTTCGAATGCCTTTGTGGCCATTGCCTGCTCTGATAGCGCTCACCGTGATCGTCGGTGTCATCGTCATCGGCGTGCTCGATCCGGAACAGTGGGTGAGCCTGGGCATCGCGATCGGGATCGTGGCCGCCGGGTACGCGTATTACTTCGGATACCTCCGCTCACGTGGCGACACGCATCTCTTGTTGCTCGAAGCCGCCGACGACGACCACATCTGATGGAGCGAGCCACCCGGGACGGCGGTTCGCGGAAGCAGCGCCCGCAAGCGGATCTCGTCCAGCGACCGTGGAATCGACTGCGGTCGCAACTGATTGCGATAAGCCAGAATGACGGCGACACATGGTCGACCCTAGTGTCGAGACTGGTTCGCTGACAGCGGCGCCCACGGCGCGGCCTCACTGATCGATCGCCACCGCTGCCAGGATCCGGCTCTAGGGTTTGATGGGCAGGGAGCAGAGAGGCGACGGTGAATCGGGTGAAATACGGAGTCGACTGGGAGTCGACAGTGGTCGAGTGGTCGTCTACGCGTGGGCGCATCCTGTTGGCGGCGGCATCGCTGTTCGCGCGGCGCGGGTACTTCGGCACCTCGACGCGAGACATCGCCGAGGCCGTGAACATCCGGCAGCCGTCGCTGTTTCACCACTTCGAAGCCAAACACACGGTCTTTCGCACGCTGGTGGAGATGGACCTCGGCCCCTCGATCGACCGTCTGCAGTGCAGGCTCGTCGAGGATTGCACGTGGGCCGAGAAACTGCATCTGACGGTGGCTCGGGACGTGCGGGTGGCGCTGTTGCAGCCCTTCGACTCCCGAGGCCTGTATCAGGATGCCGTGCTCTCGCAACCCGAATTCGCCACGGAGCGCGAGGGAATCGCATTGTTCCACCAGCTGATGGAACGGCTGATCGTCGGCGGCCAGGACGCCGGCGAGTTCGTGAGCGTCGAACCGAGTTTCGTCCAGCGCGCAGTCAACGGGGTGCTGTTCGAGACACTGCGGGAACAGGGCGGGCCAAGCGGTCCCGTTCGCCATGCGCGTCCACTGCAGGCGGGCGACTTCGTCTTGCGCGCGGTGCTCGTCGACGCCGCCTCGCTCGCCGAGGTCCGCGACGTCACCCGCCGACGACTCGACGATTTCGAGGGTGCGACGGTCGGCTAACGCCAACCATTCCGCGACACTTCCTGTTTCGCGGCGAACTTTGCGCAAACGACACATTCAGTAATCCACATGACACACAATCGTCCTATCGTTCGATAGTCATCACCTATCGCTTGATAGACAGCAGTTGAACAAGTACCAGTCGTTCCCGCCCGAACTGGAGAAAACCCATGCTGAAGATTGCCTCCGTCGCCACCGCCGGTCTCCTCGCCCTGCTGGCCACGAGCTGTTCCTCGTCCGACTCCGAGCAGCCGAGCGCCCCATCGGGTCCGGCCAAAGTGGCACCACCGGCAGTCCAGCAGGCCGGCACCTTGAAGGTCTGCGCGGCCAACGACGGGTCCCCGCCAAGCGTCTACTTCGACGCAGAGGGTGAGCTAATCGGCAGCGAGGTCGACCTCGCAAAGGGCATCGCAGCCCAACTGGGACTCAAGGCCCAGTTCGTCCCGACTGGCTTCGCCACCCTGATTCCCACTCTGCAGGCAAAGCAGTGTGACGTCATCATGGCCGCGCTCTACATCAAGCCCGAGCGCGAGGCCATCGTCGACTTCGTGCCATACCTGTACTCCGGCACCGGGATTGCGGTGAGCAAGGAACATCCGGCAGCCATCACGGGCATGGACGACAGCCTGTGCGGCAAGAAGGTCATGGTCGCCGTGGCAACCACCGCCGAGTCGCTGTCGCAGGAGCAGTCCGACAAGTGCGTAGCGGCCGGAAAACCGCCAGTGGACATCAACCGCAACAACAAGCCCGACGTGTCGATTCAGCAGGTGCAGAACGGACAGATGGACGCCTACCTGGATGCCGCCGAGACTCTCGGCTACTACGAGACCAAGACCGGGGCGCAGATTCAGATGGCAGGCAAGCCCTTTGGCACCATCAAGATCGGGGCGGCGACCCTGAAGGGCAACACCGCACTGCACGACGCCATCGGGACGGCGCTGAGCGCCCTGGAAGCCGACGGCACGTACACGAAGATCGTCGAGCAATGGGGCCAAGGCGAGCTGAGCATCCTGAAGTAGCACGTCCTCCTCGTACGCCTGCTGCCGTCGGCGGAGTCCGACCAAAGTGGAACGACCGAGCCAGTTCCGAACTACTTCGCCCTCCCCCTAAACGGTGAAAACACCTGCCAACACCTACCCAGATGATCCGGCTTGAGCTAAACTTGGTCGATCGTTCAACTCTGGAGGTAACAGGTGATGGTTCCGGCAACAGCCGATACGTCGAGGCCCGTCGCGGTGGTGACGGGCGCAGGTAGCCCCACCGGCATCGGATTTGCCTGCGCCCAGGCCTTGGCACCCACGCATACGCTGGTGATCGCGGCGACGTCGTCGCGGATCGACGACCGTGTCGCCGAGTTGACCGCCATCGGCGCCCAGGCCGTCGGCTTCGTCGGAGACCTCAGCGACTCCTCTACCGCACAGCGACTCGTCCACGACGCCGTCGATCGGTTTGGCCGCCTCGACGTTCTCGTGAACAACGCGGGCATGACGGCGACGACGGGCAGCGAAGAACAGACGCCGGCCGAACTCACCTCGGATGATCAATGGCACGCCGCGATCTCCCGCAACCTCGACACCAACTTCTTCGTCACCAGAGCTGCACTGGCCCCCATGGCTCAGCAGTCGTTCGGACGAATCGTGAACGTGGGCTCGGTGTCGGGATCGGTGATGGCATACCGAGGCGACGCCTCCTACCATGCGGCGAAGTCAGCCCTGGTCGGACTGACGCGGTCAATTGCGATCGACAACGCCCATCACGGCATCACCGCCAATATCGTTGCTCCAGGATGGATCTCGACGGGTTCAGCAAGCGATCACGAGAACGCGATGGGGGCGGCCAGCCCCATCGGGCGCTCTGGGCGACCCGACGAGGTTGCGGCCCTCGTCGCGTTCCTGGCCTCCGCTGCTGCGTCATACGTCACCGGCCAGGTCTTCGTCGTCGACGGCGGTAACTCCATCGCCGAGGAGCGCGGAGCCCGTGAACTCCCCGCGAACTGACGGCGCCCACGGAACGGACGACCATTGTGCACGGATCGCCGCTGCGGGGTGGGGTGTCTGCGCGCTTCCAACGGCAATGGGCAGCCTGCAAGATCAGGTGTTCCGCCTCGACGTCGACGGCACACCGGCCGCGACCATGAAGATGTCGACCCCCGACCGGGTCGACGAACTCGTTCTCACCGCCGAAGCGGAACTGCTGCGTCACCTGAGCCGCGCACGACCCGCGCTTCGACTCCCCCTGCTGATGCCGGGGCTAAACGGCACACTGTTCCACCGAAGTGGCGGCGTCACCGCACGAATGATGTCCTGGGTCGACGGCCTTCCGCTGGCGGCTGCGCCGTACTTCACCTCCGACTCACTGCGGGCACTCGGTCGCATCGTCGGTGAAATGTCAACCGCACTGGAGGCTTTCGCTCACCCCGGCCTCCGCGAACACGTGGAATGGGATCCGCGAGTGGTTCTGGAGACGGTGTCGGACGCCCTGACCGAGGTCGTCGGCACTCACCGTCCCACCATCGTGCGCGCCCTGGACGTCCTCGGTGATCTCATTCCCAGAGCAACTGCGAGTGATCTACCCCGCCAGGCCGTGCACCTCGACCTGACCGACCACAACGTCATCGGCGGTTTCGACCCGTCGGGCGGGTTCCGCCCGACCGGGGTGATCGACTTCGGCGACGTCGTGCACACGTGGCGCGTATGCGAAGTCGCAGTCGCCGCCCACGCCGCAATCGGCAGAAACCCCCACGACCCGCTAGCTGCGCTGACTCCGGTCCTCGAGGGATACCTCGAACACCAGACCATGAGCGAGGCTGAGTGCGACCATCTCTGGTCGGTGATCTTGGCGCGTGCGACAACCTGCGCCGCCGTCGAACACGTTGACGCACAGAAGTATCCGGACAACGAGTACCTCACGGCACTCGCCGAGTTGGACGCCGCCGCTTTGGACGGCATCCTGGCCGTGGACCGCTCGTTGGCGCGCGGGACGATTCGAAGTCTGTGTGGTCTGACGGCGCACCCGGTCGACCTTTTGGCACACCTGCTCGCGGAGCGCCCGACGCCACTTCTCGCGCCCGAGGCCGTCACCCCGGGCAGCGCGTGGCAGTCGCTCGCCGACACCGACGACAGCGTGGCTGACAGCGCCGCGCCGAACGCGCTTCGGCTCGGCACGCGCGTCGTGGTCCCACGCCAGACGCCGATCCTCGCGCCGCTGGACGCCGAGGCAGTCGACAGCGCGGAAACCTCGCTGACCCTCGCCTTCAGCCTCGACGACGTCACGGTGTATCTCCGCATCGAGGGCCTCGTGCCGGCCGTGACGATCGGCGGCCGCGTGCCGCGGGGTCATGCACTCGGTGTCGCCGGCGGAGCCGACCACCCTGGCCTTTCCACAGAGTTGGACCTCCAGCTCGGAACCCATTCCTCCATGCCCGCACGCGGCAAGGTCCGCGACCGCGGCGTATGGGCAGAACTGTGCCCGGATCCCGGCCCGCTCTTCGGTCGGCAGGCGACGTCACCCGAGTTGCGAATGACGTTGGCGCAACGTCACCGTCACGTCGCGTCGGCCCAGGGTGCGTACTACCGAACACCGCCGGAGTTCACGCGGGCTCGAGGCCAGTGGATGTACGACGACACCGGGCGGCGCTATCTCGACATGGTCAACAACGTGGCGGCGATAGGACACTCCCACCCCAGGGTGACCGCCGCAGCCACCGACCAAATGGGTCAGCTGAACACCAACTCCCGGTTTCTGTACCGCGCCATCGCCGAGTACGCCGACCGCATTGCCGAAACCCTGCCCTCACAACTGCAATCAATCTTCTTGGTCAACAGCGGAAGCGAGGCGGTGGAACTCGCGCTGCAGATGGCCAGGAGATACACCGGCCGCCGCGACGCCGTTGCGTTGGAGAATTCCTATCATGGCTGGACGACCGAGGTCTTCGAGCTCTGCACCCTGCCCGGCGACCGTCCGAACTGGAGATCTGAACTCGCGCCGTGGGTGCACATCGCCGACAGCCCGGACTGGTACCGCGGACCCCACGGAACCGATGTCAGCCGTTATCTCGCGTCGCTGACGGACGCGTGCACCGCCGCCGAGAACAACGGCGGCGTCGCCGCTTTCGTCCACGAACCCATTCTCGGCAGCCTCGGCGGAGTCATCCCGCCCGAGGGGTACCTGCACGACGCATACGAGATCGTCAGGCGCGCCGGAGGGCTCTGCGTCGCCGACGAAGTCCAAGTCGGCTACGGCCGAACAGGTGACACGTTCTGGGCCTTCGAGAGCCAAGACGTGGTGCCCGACATCCTGATGGCCGCCAAAGCGGCAGGCAATGGTCACCCGGTGGGATTCGTCGCCTGCAACGCCGAGATCGCGGAGGCGATGGCCACCGGCTCCACCTACTTCTCCACCCCGGCGGGCAGTCCAGTGTCCTGCAGAATCGGCACCGTCGTACTCGACGTCCTGCGCGACGAGGGACTACAACACAACGCGGCGGACGTCGGCGGTTACCTCGCCGAACAGCTGTCGGTGCTGGCCGACCGCCATCGACACATCGGCGCGGTCTACGGGCGGGGCCTGTACCAGGGCATCGATCTCGTCGAGGGCGACGGCTCCACGACGCCGTTGAACTCGACCGCCGTCGACGCCATCTGCGAACGGCTACTCGAACTCGGGTGCGTCGTCCAGCCAACCGGCCTCCACGGCAACGTGCTGAAAGTCAAACCACCGCTGTGCATTCGCCGTTCCGATGCGGAGCTGTTCGTGTCGAGGATCGATCAGGTACTCACCGAGCGTGAAGCGTTCGCCACCCTCGCAAGACCGCACACCCCATCGACGGATTGGCGCGACGCATGACGCAAACGACAGACAACGACTTTGCGCTCGAGACCCATCACGTCGACCCGGTTCCCACCACCGAGCGCAAGGGCTCGGCACGGGACCTCTTCGCGCTGTGGTTCTCGGCGAACCTGAATGTCGGCAACGCCGTCTTCGGGCTCGTCATCCTGACGATAATCCCCAACTTCTGGCTCGCCGTGGCGGCGACGCTGGTCGGCAACGTCATCGGCACGGCGCTGATGGCACTCCATTCGGTACAAGGGGCCAGACTCGGTATTCCGCAACTCATTCAGAGTCGAGGCCAGTTCGGCTACTACGGCGCGCTGATCCCGGTGATCGCGGCATTCCTGATGTACGTCGGATTTACCGCGTCGGTGACCGTCGTCGGCGGGCAGGCCTTGGCCGCGGCGACCCCATTGGCTCTGCCGGTCGCGATGCTGATCGTGGCGATTGCCAGTCTGCTGATCGCCGTCGTGGGCTACCACGCCATTCATGCCGTCTGCCGGTGGGCACAGATCCCGCTGACGGTAGTGCTTCTCATCGTCACGGTTGCGGCGATTGTGCACGACGGTGCCTCCGTGACCACCTCACAGGACGTGTCGTTGGGTGCCTTTCTCACCGGGACCGGGGTCGCCGTCACCTTCGCCCTGACCTACGCGCCCTTCGTATCCGACTACTCCCGCTATCTTCCGGTAGACACCTCCGGACCGGCCATCTTCGGTTGGACTGCGGCAGGAGTGTTCCTCTCCGCGACGTGGGTGTGCATCCTCGGTCTGCTCTTGACCGCCAAGTTCGGATTCGGTGACATCTTTCAGAGCGCGGACGCGGCACTCGGGGGCGGCGCACTCAGTTCCGTGGTCCTCGTCGTCACCGCAGCGGGCCTGGCCGTCACCAACGTCCTCAACGTCTACGGCGGGATGCTCAATCTCGTCACCGGGCTGGCCACCTTCGTGCGGGTCACCGTTTCGCTGCGCACACGTGTACTGATGATGTTGCCCACCTTCGTCCTTGGCACCGCCGCCGCCACCATCGCCTATCAGAGTTATGCACAGAACCTGCAAGCGTTTCTGTCCTTGCTACTTCTTGTCCTCATTCCGTGGGGCGCGGTCAACCTCGTCGACTACTACGTCGTCCAGCACGGCGCCTACGACGTGTCGGCGATGTACGTGAAGTCGGGCCCATACTGGCGGGACCCGCAGAGCTGGACGTACTACGGCCTCAACTTCAAGGTACTGATCGCCTACTTCGCGGGCGTCGCGACCGGCATACCCTTCATGACCAGCGCATGGTTCACCGGAGCCTTCAGCAAGGCCCTCGGGGGCGCAGACGTGTCATGGATCCCGGGTCTCGTCGTGACCGCAGGCATATACCTCCTCCTGGCCCGCAAACGTCCCGTTGCCGCAGTGCCGGGCACCGAGAACCTTTAGCCCACCGACATTTTGGAGACATCGATGACCACCGCTCCCACCCGACTGGTTCCCGTCGTGACAAGCCCGCGGCACCAAGGCCACGCTCCGCGCGTCGAGGTGCAATGTGGTCGACCCATCGCCGCATTCGACACCGTCGCGCGAATGGACTCGATTTACCGCACTTTGGCCGACGAGGAACGCGTGGAGACGATCCCACCGGACGACGACATCGCGATCCTCGACGGAGTTCACCGCGTGCACGGCGCTGCACTCGTCGAGTTCCTGCGTCACGCCTGGCCGGCCGTTGAGCCGCTGAACGACGGCGTCGACCTGCTGTTCGCCGACACCTTCAGCCACCCCGGTCTGCACGCCCCAACCGTTGCCGCCAAGAAGCCCACCGACGCAGGCGCATTCGGTCAGTACTGCTTCGACACCATCACCGGCATTGGACCAGCCACCTACGATGCGGCGATCGGATCGGTCGGCACCGCGCTCACCGCCGCGCGCCGAGTCGCAGACGGGGCTCGCCTCTCCTTGGCCCTGTGCCGACCTCCCGGGCACCACGTGTCGGCCGACGCGTTCGGCGGTGGTTGCTACCTGAACAACGCCGCGATCTCGGCGCAATCCCTACGCGACCGCGGAGCCGACAAGGTTGCGATCGTGGACGTCGACTTTCATCACGGCAACGGCTCCCAAGCCGTCTTCTATGAGCGCGGAGACGTGTTCTACACCTCGCTGCACGGCCACCCCGACCGGTGTTATCCCTACTTCACCGGGCGCGCCGAGGAAACGGGATCGGGCCGCGGACAAGGCACGACGCTCAATTTGCCGTTCGGTGAGGCAATCGAAGGATCTGAATACCTGGCTCTGCTCGACGGCGCGTTGACCGCGGTCTCGAACTTCGCACCCGACGTCATCGTCGTCTCTCTCGGTTTTGACACCTTCCGTGCGGACCCGGCCGGAGACGCCGCGCTCGATCGGGCCGACTATTACGCCATGGGGAGCGCGTTCGCTGGTGTCGGCGCGCCGCTTCTGGCGATACTGGAGGGCGGCTATTCCGTGCCCGAACTCGGAGACAACGTCGGAGCGTGGCTTTCGGGTGCGATGACCGTGTCTACGTCTGGAGGGTGACGATCACCGAGAACAACGGCGGCGCCGATCTTCCCGACGTCTTGAGCAAGACGCCGCCGAGCCGCCGTGGAATTGCCAAGAAGAACGCCATCGTCGACGCAGCGTTGCACGTCGTCAGCGAGGTGGGCATCGCCGGTCTGTCGATGCGGGTGGTGGCGGCGCAGGCGGGTATCCCCCTCGGTGCCGTCGGCTATTACTTCGAGGGCAAGGACGACCTCATCCAAGCGGCGTTCGACAGGCACATTCAGCGGGAGACCGCGCGAGTGACTCTGGCGATCGCACGGATCGGCGGCAGCCCATCCGTTGCGGACTTGTCGGACCGCCTTGCCGATTTCGTCATCGACGGGCTGACGAACACGCGGTTCCAGCTTCTGGCCGAATATGAGTTCACCATCGAAGCCGTGCGGCGCCCCGCCTTGGCCCAAGCAGCTGCCGCCTGGCAGGCGACGCTGAACACCCAATTGCAAGCGGTTCTGGAGACGTTGAACTCACCGAGTCCGAGGACCGACGCCCGGCTGATCTTGGCCGTGCTCGCCGGTCTCGAGGTCGACCAGTTGCCGCAGGAGCTCCAGCCAGCAGACGCCCGAACGATCAGAGACGTGCTTCGGCGCCTGGTGCAGTCTCTCGAGACCAGTTGGATCGCAGCCGAACCCACGGGTCGGACGAAGACGACCAAGCGATCGTCGTGACGGCGAACCGAACCCTAGGAACCAGGACAATCATGAATTCAATTGCACACGAGAAGCAGCCGTCAAAAGAGACGTGTGAGCGCCTGCTCTGCCTGACGCTGGCGTGGGATCAGATCCAGGAATCGATCTCGATGGAGGGCGGCTCTGATCAAATCTTGCTCGAACCGGTGTGCGCCATCCTGGTGAAGAGTTCCATCGGATGGGTTCTGCTTGACACGGGAACCGACGCTCGACGTTTTCGTGGTCCCAATCCGGATCACGACTTGTACGCCCCTGCCGGTCTACCCGAGTTCCTCACCGACGGTGATCCATTGCTCGACGCGCTCGCATCCCACGGGCTCACCCCGGCGGATCTCGCCGTGGCGGCAGTGTCCCACCTCCATCTAGATCACTCCGGAGGTCTGCGCCACCTGGCGCGAGCCGGTGTCGAGGTCTGCATCCAACGACGTGAACTGGACTTCGCAATGACCGCCGCGGGTCGCGACGATGCCTACCTCCGCGAGGATTACGAGAACCCCGACATCAAGTGGCGAGTTCTCGACGGGGACGCCGTGATTGCTCCCGGTATCGAGGCTGTCTCGACGCCTGGGCACACCCCGGGGCACATGTCGTATCGCGTCAGGATGGCCGAGTCGGGAACGTGGATCTTCGCCATGGACGCCATAGACCTCCAGGCGGGTATCGATCTCGACCAGGTGGTCGGGACCCATGCCGTGCCGGCGGACGCCCCGCTGGTGCGTGAGTCCCACGATCGACTCATTGCGCTGGCCGACGCAGAGAGTGCGCGTTTGGTCGCGGGCCACTGCCCGGTGACGTGGCCGGCGCTGACCGCAGTCGACGGTTACGCATAACTCGGGGCAACCGAACCGAACCGCCAGAACCTCGTCGGTCACCTACCGCGGTGCTGCCGCAAGGGCTTGTTGCGCCGCGCGGTGAAGGTCGAGGCGTGAGTACACCCCGAAGGCGCTGCCGTTGTCGAGGAAACCGCCGCCCGGCCCCAGGGTCGCCGTCAGGATGGCGTTGGCCTGGTCGAGCGAGAGGTAGGGGTATGCCGCAGTGAGAAGGTATCCGGCTTCCGGCGCCACCTTGCCGACGTCCACGGCGGCGTCTACGTTCTGGCCGAATACTGCTGGTAGGCCGTAGGTCTGGGTGGTGTCGACGAATCGAGCGTTGTCCTCGGGCCTCGCGAACCGGCTCTGGTCGTCTCTGGCGCACACGTCGACGGTGTTTCCGCACGCACCGGCGAGCGCTCCGGTCAGGTCGTTTCGCGCCTCGGCCAGCGCTTGGCGGAAGTCGTCGATGCGCACTCCGTCCCGGTCGACACCGACGTAGTTCGGCGTGTTCGCCAGCAGGTGCGCCAGGTCGTAGGTGGCCAAGGTCCGTCCGCCGAGCACGTCCATGGCGTAGTGCGCGCCGATGATGACGCGGTCGTTGCCGTATTCGGCGGCGCGCACCATCATCTCCGGATAGCGGTCGGGGACCAACAGGGCAAGCACCAGCGATTCGGTGTAGCCGTACGTGGTGTGGCCGCTCGGGTAGGACGGGCTGTCGACCAGGTTCTGCTCCGGCCCACGCAGCCAAGCCACGTTGTCGGATGGAGCCCCGAAGAAGTCGGGCCCGCCGTAGGTCAGCAGATGCGGCTCGGTTTGGAACGGTCGGGAGTCGCCGTAGGCGTCGGCTCCCTCGCTCCCCGCCGGCCGGTTGTAGGCCTTGCCGAAGATGTCGGTGACGCCGCCCGCCTGGTGCAGGATGGCCAGCGCTTCCGCCGAAACCGGTTCCTTTCCGTCGGTGGTCGCGTTGGCGAAGAAGTACTTTCCCGCATTGGAGTCGGTCTTGGTGACAGCCGATGCGTAGGCGATCAGATTCGCGACCGCCGGTGAGACGTTGATGTATTCCTCGTCGCGGGTGTAGGACGTCAACCTCTGGTAGGCGTCACCGAGCTTGGTCCCCAGGCCGTCGGCGAGCTGATATGCGTTGCCGTCGGTGATGAAGGCGTCACGCAGTGCCTGCTGCTGCTGATCGGGGAAGGGCAGAAGGGTCGGCTGATTGGCAGTCCCGTTCTGGATCGCCCCGGTGACCGTGAGGTTCGCCGCCAGGGCAGCCCGCCCGGCGTCGGTGTTGTTCAGGGTGGCGACGGGCGTCAGCCCACGGAGCACGGGCAGGCTCGTCGCGCTCTGGGCCGTGGCGGTGCCGGGGCTCAGCAGCGCGCCGGCGCAGACGATCACGACGAGTAGGCAGGCACGCATCTTCATACAAAATCCTCAGGTCACGGGAACAGCTCGATCCTAGGGACTCAAACTGGTCGGCCGCCGAGGTTTTGCGGCATGGACCGGGGCGCGCTCCGGTGCGCAAAGATCACCAAGGGACTGGGCCGTGACCGGAGAAGTAACCGCCGGTGGGGCCGTCACTGGGAGTTTGGGCCATCTCGACGATGATGCGGGCCCCGTCCTCGACCGTCTGCGTACCGGTGTGCCCGTTGAGGTCGGTGTCGGTGTAGCCCGGCTCGACGGCATTGACACGCATGGTCGGGAATTGCTTGGCGAACTGGACGGTGATCATGTTGACCGCCGATTTCGATGCCGGATAGGCGACACCGGGATAGAAGAAGGTCGGGCTCTCCGGCGATTCGGCAAGGCTCAACGATCCCAGGCTGCTGCTGACGTTGACGATCACCGGGGCCGCCGACCGTTGCAGCAGCGGCAGAAACGCGTGAGTGGTCCGGATGAGACCGAAGACGTTGGTGTCGAACACCTCTCGCATCATCTCCGCTGTCACCTGGTCGGCGGCGACGATCGCGTTGCCGTCACCGCGGCCCTCGACACCGGCGTTGTTGACCAAGACGTCGAGCCCGCCCATCTCCTCGATGAGCCGCGCTGCGGCGGACACCGAGTCGTCGTCGGTGACGTCGAGCTGGATTAGTCGCGCATTGAGTCGCTGCGCAGCGTCTTGGCCGCGCTGGGGGTCACGGCACCCGAGATAGACGGTGTGCCCCGCCGCAATCAGCTGCCGAGCAGTTTCGTATCCGAGGCCCTTGTTGGCGCCGGTGATCAGGACGGTGGTCATCTGTTTCTCCTTTGGGAGTGATGTGTGTTGCCGGGTAGTTCAGTCCACGAGCCAGTCGAAGGCTTCGGTGAGCAGCGCTCGTGCCATGGCTGGCTGGTAGTCACCGGGCAGGCCGGGGTCTACGGGATAACCGCGAATGTCGAAGTAGTACGCGAGCATTCGATAGCTCGCGGGCATCGCGGCGAGCCGCTCGTAATCGACCGAGAGGGAAGCCCCGGGTATGACGGCCGTCAGGGTGTCTCGTTCGTAGATCGTCGACAGGTCACAAATCTTGGGCTGCCCGTCACGGCGTTCCATGCGGTAGATGCCGCGCGCATAGCTGACCAGATCCGCCTCGACACCGTGGAGGTCGGCCCGGAGTTCGATCGCCATCGGCATCGACACCACCGCGCGCTGACCGTGCCGATGCACCGACGGGACCGACAGTCGGTGTCGCGCATGGTCACCTCGCTCGGCCATGGCCCGGGAGGCAGCTGCGAATTGCTCGCCGGTGCCGGTGAACCACATCGACCGCACCCGCGAATCGCGGTGATAACAGCTGGCCATCTGGTCCCACCAACCCTGGTCGCGGCCTTCTCGTTCGTGTGCGACCACCTGCACGAAGTCGGTCACTGGATCCGTCATCGCTAGGCCTCAATCCTTGCTGGGCGCCCACGTGTGGTGGGCTCACCATCAAGCATTGGCGGGCTGGCGGCGCCCTGGGTAGGTCCCGCTCATCCTGGGTACCGGGAGTCCCAGTCTTGGCTAGGCTATGGCGATGAGCAGCGGCAATGCGCTCGGCGACTATCTGAAACTGCGTCGCGGCCGAGTCCGGCCGGAGGACGTCGGCCTGGTGGCCGGCCCGCGGCGGCGCGTCGACGGCCTACGCCGAGAAGAACTGGCGGCGCTGGCGGGCATCAGCGCCGACTACTACCTGCGAATCGAACAGGGCCGCAACCCCCATCCCTCTCCGCAGATCCTCGACGCGCTCGCCAGGGCGCTGCGCATGGATGCTGCCGCCAGCGCGCACCTGCACCAACTTGCCCGCGACCGTCGGCTCACGTACTCCGATGTCGAGCGGGTCGGCGACGACATCGCCAGCCTGATCGATCAGCTGCCCCTGCCTGCATTCGTCGCCGGACGGTGCCTGGACTGCCTGGCCTCAAACCAGCTCGCGCGCAACGTCTCCCCCAACTTCGCGCCCGGCCGAAACCTTCTACGCGCGTTGTTTCTCGACCCAGCCGAGCGTCGACTCCACCGCGACTGGGACGCCGCTGCCGCCGGTGTCGTCGGCGGTCTGCGCCAAGTCGCGGACGGTGAAACCCGCGACCCTCGCCTCGACACACTCGTCGACGAACTCCGCGCGAGCAGCGCGTCCTTCGCAGAGCTCTGGGCCAGAGCAGATGTGGGCTATCGACCAGCGGGCACCAGCCGCCTACACCACCCCGAACTCGGCGAATTGGTGTTTCGCCGCAACCGATTCGCCATTCCAGACTCCGACGGCCAACACCTGCAGATCTACCATCCAGAGCCAGGCACCACCACTGGCGAAAAGCTGGCACTGCTCGTGACAAGTGCCGACTGAGGTGAACCAGGGCCACACCCGTTCCTATCCCCCGATCCCGTCCAGCTCGGCGACGTCCTGCTCGGTGAGCACGCACGCCGCACCGGTGATGTTCTCGCGCAGATGCGCCGTCGACGACGTACCGGGGATCAGCAGAATGTTCGGTGAGCGCTGCAGCAGCCAGGACAACGCAATGGACAGCGGCGTGGATCCATGCCGGGCGGCCACGGTCGAAAGTGCTTGCGATTGCAGTGGAGTGAAGCCACCGAGGGGGAAGAACGGAACGTAGGCGATCCCGTCGGCCGCCAACTGGTCGACGAGCGCGTCGTCGTGCCGGTGGGCGAGGTTGTACATGTTCTGCACGCACGCGATGGGGGCAATGGTCCGCGCCTCGGCGAGCTGTTCCTCGGTGACGTTGCTGACCCCGAGGTGGCGGATCAGGCCCTGCTGTTGGAGTTCGACGAGCGCATGCAGGGCCTCGGCGATCGATCCAGGCTGAGTGCCGTTGGCGTCACCCATGCGCATGTTGACCAGATCGAGGGCGTCCACACCGAGGGCGTCGAGGTTCTCGTGTACCTGTCGGCGTAGGTCTTCGGGTCGTCGTGCGGTGGGCCAGCCGCCCTGAGCGTCGCGGTCGGCCCCCACCTTGGTGGCGATGAAAAGCGTCTCCGGGTACGGATGCAACGCCTCGCGGATGAGTTCGTTGGTGATGCGGGGACCATAGGCCCCACTGGTGTCGATGTGGGTGATGCCGGCGTCGACCGCCGCGCGCAGGACCGCGACTGCGCCGTCGCGGTCGGCGGGTGGCCCCATCACCCAGGGTCCGGCCAATTGCATTGCACCGTAGCCGAACCGGGTGAGCGTCGAGTCACCCAGGGGCCAGCTGCCGCCTGGCAGTGTCGCCGTCGACGAGTCGTCCATCATGCCCTTCCTTCGTGCAGCGCGATGACCGGAATCGTGCGCGTCGTCTTGCGTTGGTACTCGGCGAAGCCGGGATACCGGCGGGCCTGCTCGGCGTACTTCTCGTCGCGTTCGGCGCCGATGAGTTCGACGGCGTGCACGTTCAGATGTTCGTCGCCCACTTCTATGCTCACGTCGGGGTGGTTGCGCAGGTTCCAGTACCACGCCGGGTTTTTGTCTGCCCCGGCCGCCGAGGCGAACACCAGATAACGGTCGTCGTCGGCGAGGTACATCATCGGACTGACCCGCTCCTGCCCGCTGCGCACCCCTGTGGTGTGCAACAGCAACATCGGTGCGCCCTCGAAGGATTCACCGAGGCGGCCACGACTGGCGCGGAACTCCTCGATGTTCTTGCGGTTGAAGTCTTCGACACTCATGGTGGCTCACACCCAACTTTCTCTGTTAGCAATGGAATCGTCGATCGCTTCGCGCTGTTGGGCGCTCATCGCGCCTTCCCCTTTGCGATGCCGGTACTCGAATGTGGTTGTGGCAGATGACTACTTGTTGTCGGGCACCAGGATGGTCTTGCCGTGCAGGCGGCCGGCGTCGGAGTCGGCGTGCACCGCAGCGGCCTCGGCGAGCGGGCGGCGGTTGACCACCTCGACCCGCAGCTGCCCGTCGTCGACCCGGCGCACCAACCCAGCCAGCTGCGCGGCGTCACTGCGCACGAACACCCGCTGCGACCGCACCCCACGCTCGGGCTCCTTCGGCCCGAAGACCATCGTCCCGACGTGGAAACCGCCGTCGGCCAACAGTCCGATCAACGCGTCGGTCTGCTCGTCAGACGTGGGAACCAGGTTCAGCACGACGTCGAACGGCGCACCCGCGACCACCAGTGGGGACTGGGTGTAGTCGACGTAGTCCACGATGCGGTCCGCGCCGTAGCCGCGCAGCCGATCCGCATCACGGTCCTTCGCGGTCGCGGTGACCACGGCACCGGCCTGCTTGGCCAACTGAATGGCGTATCCGCCCACCGCACCCGAGGCGCCGTTGATCAGGACCGACTGGCCGTCCGTGAGCCCGGCGATCTCGAAGAGGGACTGCCACGCCGTCAACCCGGCCTCGGGCAGCGCGGCGGCATCGGCCAGCGGGACCGACGTCGGTGCGGCGGCGAGTGATTCGGCCGGGGCGATCGCGTACTCGGCGGCGGCTCCGTCGGCGTCCAGCGGCAGGAACGCGACGACGGCGTCACCGACGCTCCAGCCCGCCACCCCGTCGCCGATCTCGGCGATCGTGCCGGCGACGTCGACTCCGGGAGTGTGCGGGAAGCTGACGGTGTACACCTCGGCCAGATAGCCACCGCGGATGCCGGCGTCCACCGGGTTGAACGAGGTGGCGGCCACCTCGATCAGAACCTCCCGCGGGCCGGGAACCGGTCGCGGGGCGTCTTCGTATGCCAGAACGTCGCTGTCGCCGTAACGGTGGTACCGGACTGCCTTCATGATTTCTCCTCGGCTATGTACTTCGAATGTGAAGCAGTTGCACGTCGTATAAGTCGCTTCGATGTCGAAGCGATTCCACACTCCGCCGTGAGGGTGGTCACAATGCTTCGACATCGAACCATTGATGGGGCTGCTACAGCCAAGCCACCATGTGAAAGCTCGTCGGCGCCGGAGACACCGGAGACGCCGAAGCCGCCAGAAGCCCGTTGCAACAATGCGCAAAGCGCTCGACGTGCCCGACGGATCAGCCGTGAAGTTTGAGACCGTCGACGATCTTGTCGACGACCTTGCGTTCGGCACGCACCGCAAGCCCGACGACGTCCAGCTCGGCCCGCCGGACCGCTGCCACGGCGGCACGGTTCTCGTCATCGTGTCCGGTGCCGAACAAAGCAGCGGTGAAGATCGCCGGCGACACCCCACGATCAAGCGCTCGGTTGAGGGTGCGGGTCAGCCGGGCCCTGTCGGCGCCGAACACCATCACCGGCTGCCCGAACATCGGCGCGTAGTCGGTGCCGTCGGCGTCAACGTAGTTGAGGCCAATCGCATCGGCCGACGAGGCCGCGATGCCGCTGGCCAGGAACGCCGTCACGTTGAGCTTTTGCCACACGGGCAGACCCTCGTCGAGGATGACGGCAATCTTGGTGTGCAAGCGATTCATTGCTTCAGGCGCCCGAAGAGGCATCGTTAGTTCGCTCATGACGCCCAAGGTAGGCAATCTCGAGGGTCTGCTCCAGCGCAGCCGAATTTTGTTCGATCGGCAGTACGATCATGACGGTATGGACGAATTAGATTCCGCGATCGTCGCCGCATTGCAGGCAGATGGTCGGCGTAGCAACCGCGACCTCGCCGCCGCCCTGGGGGTTTCACCGTCCACCACGCTGGAGCGCGTGCGCTCCCTGCGGGACCGCGGCGTCCTGGCCGGGGTTCACTACGTGGTCGACCCCGCCCAACTGGGACGGCCCGTGCAGGCGATGATCACCGTCCGACTGCGCCCCCAATCACGCGACGTGGTGCTGGGTTTCCGCAACTTCGCGATTCAGCTACCCGAGACCTTGCAGGTGTTCATCACCACCGGCGCCGAAGACATCGTCATGCACGTCGCGGTCCCGTCCACCGAGGCGTTGCGTGACTTCGTGCTTGACTCGCTGACCAAACGGCGCGAAGTCGCCGGTGTCCGCACCGAAGTGGTCTTCGACCACGAACGAAATCACGTCCTCGCCCCCGCTCCACAGCAGGGTTGACGTCGGCGAAAACGGTTGCGCGCGTTCTCAGGTCAGAGTGACGACGACCTTGCCGCTGCTGCTCTCGGCCAATTCGTGCGCCTCCCGGATGGAGTTGAGTGGCAACACACGGTCGACGCGGGGGGTGTACAAGCCGCGCCGGCCGAGGTCGGCCGCGCGTTCGAGGAGCGCGGAGTCGTTGACGGCGTTCACGGTGCGGGCCCCCAGCCGCCCGGCTCCCTCCGCGTCGACGACGGTCACCACGCGGGAAGCGTCGCCGACGATGGCTACCAGGTCCGGCAGCGACGCCGACGGCGCCGCATGTAAGGCCGCATCGACGCCCTCGGGCGCCAGCTCGCCGACACGTTCGGCCAGTCCCGGCCCGTAGCTCGTCGCCACGGCTCCGAGGTCGGTGAGGTACTGATGGTTCGCGGGTCGGGCAGTGCCGATCACCCGGGCCCCGGCGGCCAGGGCGAAAACCGTTGCGGCGCTGCCGACGCCGCCTGAAGCGCCCTCGATCAGCAGTGTCCGACCGGTCAGATCCCCGAGCGCGTCGATCACGCTTGCCGCGGTCGCCGACGCAAGACCCGCGGCGGCCGCCTGCTCCGCCGACCACGTGGAAGGCACGGCGCTCCACGCCGTGAGCACCGCGAATTCCGCCGTGGTGTCACTCACGCCGCCGAGACCGAAGACCAGATCACCGACTCTTACGTTCGACACACCGTCGCCGACTTCGTCGACGATTCCGGCGGCGTCGCGTCCGGGTATCGCCGGAAGGTCAAGCGGAAGCACCTCCTGTAGAGCGCCGCCGCGCAGCAGGTAGTCGATGGGGTTCACACTTGCCGCCTGCACCGCGATGCGCACCGAGTTCGCTACGGCGTGGGGTTCGGCAGCGTCCTCGACGATCAGCACGTCAGGGTCCCCGTACTGATGAAAGCGCGCAGCCCGCATTGGTTCTCCATCCTGGTTACGAAAGGAATCTCCCTGCTACGAAACGATATTCATCGAGAGGTCATTCCCGAACTCGATGGCTGCTATGCCAGGTCCTCCGGCCGCGTCCGCAGCTTTTCGGCAATTCTCGCCAGCGCACGTTCATCCGTGGCGTTGAGCGGATCGAGTACGAACCGGCGCACAGTGGCCAGGTGGGTTGGTGCCGCCGCGACGACCTTCTCGTATCCGGCGTCGGTGAGTGCCACGATCGTGTAGCGGCCGTCCTCGGGATCGGGAAAGCGGACCACCCAGCCGCGTTGCTCGAAGCGCTTCACCACGTTCGACAAGCGCGAGAGGGATCCGTTGGCCAAGTAGGCAAGTTCGCTCATCCTCAACTGTCGCTCGGAGGTCTCCGAGACTTGGCTCAGGGTCAGGTATTCGAACAGAGTCAATCCGGCAGCCCGCTGCAACGGAGCCTCTAGCCGGCCCGGTAGCAGCAGGACCAGAGAAACCAGCCCCGTCCAGGCCTCCTTCTCGGCTGACGTGAGCCATTGGGTGTCGTCGGACATATGAGAACGATACCCAGGCGTACAAACATTTCACGCGTGAAGTCATGCCGTGGTACGTTGACTTCACACATGAAGTCAATATCGAGAGGCCTTCCCCCATGGCTACAACACCAGAGTTCTTCGTAACCCCCGGCTACGGCGACACGCTGTTGGCGAACTTGCGCTACAGCCAGGCCGTGCGGATAGGCGATCACGTCGAGATTTCCGGGCAGGGCGGCTGGGACGACCACTTCAACTTCCCCGCCGAGATCGCCGATGAGATCGCCGCAGCGTTCGACAACGTCGAGCGCACCCTCGCCACGGCCGGTGCCACGTGGCGCGACGTGGTTTCCGTGAACTCCTATCACGTGGCCGACTCGAACGTTTCGATCGGCGACGAGCACAACCGAGTCATGGTCGAGCAGTTCCGTAAGCGCATGGGTGAGCGCGCGCCCATCTGGACGCAGATCGGCGTTGCCACTCTCGGTGCACCCAAGATGCGCGTCGAGATTCGCGTTACCGCCGTGGTGGCCCAAACCACCTGATTGACTGCACGGTGCGACCTGCGGCGGTATCGTGGAGTTTCATTGAGACGCAACCGTTTTCGATGATCGAATCTAGAGGAGTCGCATGACGTGGACCCTGAGCAAGTCGACCGAACTCGACGACGGGGTCGTGCGATGGGACGAGTTGGGCGACGGACCGCCGATCGTGCTCGTCCACGGCACGCCGTATTCGTCGTTCCTGTGGCGCGACGTTGCGCCCGCGCTCGCCCGCCACGGACGACGCGTGTACGTCTTCGACCACCTCGGTTACGGCCAATCCGACAAGCACGAAGGTCAAGATCTCACTCTCGCGGCACAGGGACGCAACTTTGCCGATCTGCTACAGCGATGGAACCTACAGCGCCCCAGCGTCGTCGCCTGCGACATCGGCGGTGCGATCGTGCTGCGCGCACTGCTGCTCGAACACGCCGACTACTCAGATCTGACCCTCTTCGACGCCGTCACGGGAGGAACCTGGGAGCACGGCCTGTTCGGTCTGATCCGCCAACACCACGACGTATTCGAACAACTTCCCGCCTACGCCCACGAGGCACTGGTGACCGCCCACCTACGCAACGGCACACATCAGGGCTATCGCCCGGGAGTCCTCGAAACCTATTTGACCCCGTGGCTCGGGGCCGACGGGCAAGCCGCGTTCTACCGGCAATACCGGCAGCTCAGCGAAGACGACACCGCCGAGTACGAACACCTGCTGAGCAGCATCGACATCCCGGTCACGCTGCTGTGGGGTCGCGACGATCAGATTCTGCCCCCACCCCATGGTGATTGGATCGAACAACGCGTCACCAATCGCGGACTCACGTGGATCGACGACGCGGGCCATCTCCTTCCCGAGGATGCGCCTGCCCAACTGGTCGAGCGATTGACTCAGCCCAGAAGCGCTTGAGGTCGAGGGTCCACCTCAGAGCGCGGCGAGGAGATCGACTGTGCGCGATTGAGTCTCGGCGTCGCCGACCGGTGTTCCGACGAACTCGGTGACGCCGATGTCGGCGAGGCGGCGCAGCTGCGCCTTCACGGACGCCTCATCGCCGACGATGCTGACGTCGCCGGGTCCGCTGACACCTTCGCGATCGAACATGGCGCGGTAGGCGGGCATCGACCCCGCCGCAGCGAAGTCGTCGTCGATCGTGGCGCGGACTGCGGCGGCGTCCGTGGTCAGTGCGACGAGAAGGCCTGCGATGACCCGCGGCGCGGGACGACCCGCATCGGCGGCCGCCTTGGTCAACGAGGGCACGATGTGCTCGTCGAGAGTGCGCGGACCGACCCAACTGGTGACGGTGCCGTCGGTGCGCGACCCCGCGATGCGCAGCATCCGTGGACCCAGCGCGGCGAGGACGACCGATGGCGCGGGCGCCTGCGACACCTCGAGCTGACCAATGGCGGTGAGGAAGTCGCCATGTACGTCGACGGGCTCCCCGGCGAGAGCGGGCAGAAGCGCGGTCAGGTACTCGTCGAGGAATGCAGCGGGCCGGTCATAGCGGTAGCCGAGCGCCTCGATCACGGCCGGGTGGCTGACGCCGAGCCCCAGGGTCAGCCGTTCCCCGACGGCCGCCGACGTGGTCGCCGCCTGCCGGGCCAGCGTGAAGGGATGCTGCCCGTAGATCACGCTCACCGCGGTGCCGAGTTTCACCTCCGGCGCGCGCTGGCCCACCAGAGCCAGGGCGATCAGCGGGTCCCAGCCCGACAACCCTGGCCCCGCGGGCAGCTGCGGCAGCCAGAGCGAGTGGAACCCCCTGGCGGCGATGTCGCTCAAGCCGTCGACGACCTGCGAGAGCGAATGCGAAGGATCGGGCATGGGCATGGTGCTGATGTGCATGTTTCTCATACCTCGCTAGAATTCGGAGAATGTCTCCGGTAACCATACGGAGAGTGTCTCCGCTTGTCGAGAGAAGGTATCTGCGTGACTACTTCACCCGCTCCGTCACGGCCGTTGCGGGCCGATGCCGCCCGCAACCGGCGCGCCCTGCTCGACGCCGCGCTCGCGGCGTTTCAGCGCGGCGGCGTCACCGCATCCCTCGACGACATCGCCAAGGCCGCGGGTGTGGGGGCCGGCACGCTGTACCGGCACTTCCCCAGCCGTGACGATCTGGTGCTGGCGGTCATCGACGACGGCTTGCTGGGCCTCGCCGAACGCGGTGAAGGACTGTTGGATGCCACAGATCCCGTTGCCGCGCTTGCCGATTGGCTCGACGCGTTCGTCGCCCAGGCGGGTCTGTTCGAAGGCCTGGCCCGCACCCTGGTCAACCCGGAGGCCGGTGACGACACCACGTGCAAGCGCAGCAAGCGCGCCGGGGCGGCTCTCCTGGACCGCGCCGTGACCGCGGGGCGGCTACGTGATGACGTCTCGAGTGCGGATCTGCTCGACGTCGCCGCTGCGATCGCCTGGCTCGGGGATCAGGGCCGTGACGACGATCAACGGTCCCGACTGCTGGCACTCGTGATCGACGGGATGCGCCGGGCCCCATCCGCCTAGCCAGACCGCCGCCGCCCGCGAGATCGCCGACCAATGTCGGCTGACACTGGTGTCGGCGGGACCCACTCCCCCGCGCCGGGAGGGCAATTCGGCCCAACCTGGCGACGTGCGGGCTTTCTTCGCACCCGTGCGTTAGACATGGTGCGGTCACCTTCGCAAGCCACTGCGCGTGTCACAGTGGGGCTATCCCCCCGACAACAGTGGGGGTTATCCCCGGCGACACTGGCATCTTGCCGCGGCATGCTGGTGGTCATGACACTGGTTGGCGTGGTGAGCTGCAAAACCACTGTGCGCACCCAGAGTCGGGGGTTACTCCCTGTGACACTGGCATTTTCGATCGGCATGCTGGTGGTCATGACCTTGGGTGGCGTGCCTGAGGCGCGGGCCGACGGCATCGGATCGGACGCCGACGTGCACGTCGCCCAGTCGCTCGGCGGTCGCGAATTGACGGTCACGATCCGGCGAGTCGGCCCGGTCCTCGGGCCTCTACACATCGACGTCGTCACACATCGCGGCGACGCTCCAGGCACTTTGCAACTCACCGCATCGGCACCGGGAGCCACTGCCAGCAGCGGGCGGGTGAAGCTCGGCACGCCGGGCATGTATTCGGCGACACTGTACGTCGACAGGGCCGGACCATGGGAACTGATCGTCGACGACGGCCACACCGCGGCACGGATTCCGTTTCTGGTTCCCGCGCAGGTGGTTCCGCCGTGGAAGAGGGCCAGCGACTACGGATTCTTCGCCGCGGGGGCGCTGCTGATCGTGTCGCTGGCAGTGGCGTTGCGCGCGCGCCGCAGCTGGATGGCGTTGGTTCCGGCTACCGGCATGATGGTCGCGCTGACGGTGGCTGTCACCGGCGCGACGCTGTCGGCGTACTCCCCTCCGCCCCCGCAGCCCGGCCAGGACCTCGACCCCACCGTTGAGAACATCCGTGATCCCTACGGCCGGATTGCGGCCAATTCTCTTAACCCGGTTGACTATTCGCGGCCGCCGGTGAACATGGCGGTGTCATCCGGCCAGTCCACGCTGAGTTTGAACCTCACCGACTCCTCCACCGGGCGACCCGCCGACGACCTGCTGATCCACCACGGCGCGCTGATCCACCTCATCGTCGTCTCACCTGTGGGCACCATGTCGCACGTGCATCCTGTCCGCGTCGCGCCGGGACGGTACGAGGCGAAGCTGGAAACCTCCGAACGCGGGACCTACGCGATGACCGCCGAAATTGCCCGCCGCGGTGGCGGTTTGCAACTGCTACGTGGCTCGGTCGACGGGCAATCCCTTGCCTCCCGACCCGCCGCGCCGCCACCCTCGCAGGGCGAGATCACCGCTACGGTCGCCCCGGCGGGAAGCCCGAGCACCTTCCGGGCCAGGTTTGGGAACGCCCCCGATCTGCAGCCGTGGCTCGGGATGGTCGGACACATGATGGTCGTCGGACCACTACCCGAGGGCCCCGACGTCGGCAAACACGCACTGACAGCACCGGTCTGGTCACACGCGCACGCCATGGTGCCGCCCGCACCCGGCGCGGCGGGCGGGCAGCCCGACGAGTCGGTTGCCCGGTACGGGCCCGAGATCGACTTCACCTATTCGTTCGCACTGCCCGGCCGCTACATGGTGTGGGTGCAGACCGAACGCGACTACGCCATCCTCACTTCGTCAATCGATGTCGAGGTCCGCCAACCATGAGTCGCCAGCGCTTCGTCGCCATCGCTGTGATCGCCGCAGCCGTCGTCGCCGCCGGAATCTGGTTGTTGTGGCCGAAATCGATGGAGGACAGCGCGGCGCCCGCGACGGCAGGACCGTACCTGGTCAAGCTGATCGGCGAGTCGCCGAAGGTCGGAACCAGCCCGGTCACCGTTGAGATAACCGGCAACGGGGGCCAGCCCCCCACACCGGACTCGGTCACCTTCGAGCCCGTGATGCCCCAAATGGGCCATGCCACAACACCTGTCGTTGCCATGGCGCAAGGCCACGGTCGCTACCGTGCCGAACTCGACCTTTCCATGGCCGGGCAATGGGAGATCACCGTCCGCATCGCCGCCAGCGGCCAAGTACACGAAGCAGTTCTGAGCGTCACCACCAACGGCTAGAAAGGCCCACCGCCATGACAAGTGCGGATTCGCACGGCAGGTTACCGGCGTTTGTCATGCTCGCCGGCACCCTAATCTCGTTGTCGGGATTGACGTGGGACATCGACTGGCACCTTGACGTCGGGCCGGACAGCTTCTTCACGCTGCCTCACCTGTTGATCTACTCCGGCGGCGCGATCGCCGGGTTGACCAGCTTGGTGATGGTGTTGCGGGCCACCGGCGCACAGCGCAAGGGCCTGGATATCGATCCGACCGTGGGCGGCCGCGCGTTCAAGGCGCTCGGCGTATTCGCCGCGCCGATCGGCTATCTGGTCGGCGGCATCGCCGCGGCCACGTTCCTGCTGTACGGGCTATGGGACGAGTGGTGGCACGGCCTGTACGGATTTGACGTGACCATCGCGTCGCCGCCACACCAAGGTTGGCTGACGTCGATCTGCGTCACCATGATCGGCACGGCTATCGTCTTCGCGGCGGCCCGCGAACACCGCTGGGGCCGTTGCGGATTCATGGTCGCGATCGCGGCGTTCGGGGAATACGCCTCGATCCAAAGCGGCGCGCTGGCGGACGTCAACCTGAGCGCCACAATCGACTGGCCCACCCTGACCTGGCTGGCCATTCCAATCGTCTGCGTGCTGCTCGGTTCTCAAGTCGTGCCGCGCGGCGGAGCCCTCGGCACCGGACTTCTCACCCTGGTGCTGAACCTGGCGACCTGGTCGTTCGCCGTCTGGGCGGTCGGCTGGTACGCCGACCTGCAGCACTTGGCGCTTCGCGACTTCGTCGAGTTGGGCTTCCCCGTCGACATGGTGCTAATCCCCGCAATAGTTTTCGTGTTCGGTGTCGTCGTCGAGTTCCTGCTGCGGTGGAGAGGCGCGAGCGCCTGGCTGCTGGCCGGTTCCGGCGCGGCAGGTGTAGTCGCGATCACCTGGTTGCTCAACTCAATGGGATCCGGGGGCGTCGACCTGGGCGGTGAGGACGGCGAAGGGAGCGCCGGCAGCATCCTGCTGACGTGCGTCGCCGGGGGGCTGCTCGCGGGGGTGCTCGGCGGCGCGACGTGGCGACTGGGCCGCGCATTGCGTGCATCGAACTCGACACTTGCCGTCGGTGCATCGGCATGACCATCCACAACAGGTTGCGGGCGATCGTCGCCACGCTGTGCGCCGTCGCAGCACTGTCGGTCGGCGCGGCGCCGGCCGCGGCCGCCGACCCGCTGGACTACGTCGTACACACCGAGCACGTCCAGGTTGGCCCCTACCTGGTAACGGTCGGGTTCACCGTATGGCCGCTGCGCGCCATGCAGTCGTTGGATTTCACGTTCCAACCCGACGGCGGAATCGCAGGCAAGTCCGGCACCATCGCGACGATCGCTCCCGATGGCCGGGAGGAGGCCGATCGACTGTCCCGGCATCCCCGCAACCGCGAAGTGTGGGGCCTCGACGTGGAGTCGCTCGACTCCTCGGGGACGTGGACGCTGCAGTTCACGATCGACGGTCCGCAGGGAGAAGGCACCGGCGACCTGTCCGTCGACGTGCTCAAACAGCCAGGACCCCCACTGGCGCTGAGCTGGCTCGTCGGACTCACCCCGCTGGCACTGACGTTCGCGTTCTTCGCAGCGGTCTGGGTACGCACCGGCCGGCGCAAGAACGCCGACGCAAGTTCTTAGCGGCTCGTCTCGGCTTGGCATACGAGCCCCGCACCAGACCCAACAGGTGACGAGAAATGCAAACCCCGCTCTGACACTGGGTTCCGTCTGCCTGCCGGACACGTGTTGAAGTTCCCCAGGCGCACGAGTTGCCCATGTGAACGCGGCCCGACGAGACCCGCGCCGCCGCAGCTGGTTAGGAGCCCTTACTGGCTGCGGTCAGGGCGATGATGCCGCCTTCGGCGAAGCGCTGCAGGGCGTGGTGGCGTTCGTCGATGTCATGGGTGTGCATGCGGCCGGCGGTGAGGCTGTCGAGGCGCAGGTTGTTGGAGTAGGTGTGCATGGTGGCGGCGACCAAGTGTAGGTAGGCGTCGTGGATGGCGGCCTCGTCTGCGGCCGGAAAGATGGCGTGCAGGTGGGTGATGAAGTCGGCGGCGATGGCGTTGAAGTCCTCGGCGACCAAGCGCTGGATGGGGTGCCCGGAGTTGGCGAGTTGAGCGACGAAGCGGAAGTAGTTGTCCCACCCCGGATCGCCAGCGCGTTGGCGCATCGGCTCGATGAACGCGTCGATCAGTGCAGGCAACCGCTGGGCCCGGCTCCCGCGGACCGGTATCGATGCCAGGCGGGTTCGGCGGTCGTCGTTGAGAGGCTGAATCCGGCGCAGCAGAACCGCGCGGAACAGCCCTTCCTTGCCGCCGAATTGGTCACTGACTGAGGCGAGTCGGGTGCCGGCGTGGTCGGTGATGTCGCGGACGCCGACTCCGAAATAGCCGCGGTCGGCGAAGAGTTCTTCGGCGCTGTCAAGCAGCCGGTCCCGTGACTTCTCGCGGTTGGCTTCGCGCGCAGTGCGTGGCCGCTGGTCGGCTGATGCGGGGCTGGTCATGAGTCGATGATGTCGTGTTCGATGATGCCGATGCCGTCGATGCTCAGCCGCAGGGTGTCTCCGGGGCGCAGCCAGTGTCCGGTTTCCATGCCGCTGCCGCCGGGAAGTGTTCCGGTGCCGAACAGTTCACCGGGGCGTAGGTGTTCGCTTCGTGAGGCGTGAGCGAGGACCTCGCCGAGTGTGTGTTGCATGCCGGCGCTGGACACCGTCGACACGACGGAGCCGTTGATCGACACCGTGCCGCGAAGCGCGTCGATGCGAGGGAGAATCTCGTCGGCGGTGACGGCCACTTCCGACAGTGAGCTGGTGAAGTGCTTGGACTTCTGCGGGCCGAATCCGCTGTCCATCTCCACACGCTGCACGTCGCGGGCGCTCCAATCGTTGAGCACGACGAACGCCCCGATCGCCTCCAGCGCCTCGGCCGGGGTGGCGTCGAACAGGCCCCGCGCCAGAACGAAGCCGATCTCGAGTTCGTAATCCAACCCCTTGCTGTAAGCCGGTGCGGCGATCGGCGTGCCGGAGGGGACGAACGTCATCGCATTGGACATGTAATAGATGGGCTGGGCGTAGAACAGCGGCTTCGGTTTCAGCGCTGGGAACGTGCGTCGAGTCAGGGCTTCGACGGTCTCGACTAGTCGGTACTGCCCTGGATGGAAGCGTCGCAGGAGTCCTCGGCTGGCGTTGAGCACGTGTTGCTCGTAGAGCATGAAGTCCCGAAACGACGCCGGCTGAAACGGCAACAACGCGGTGCTGTGGCGCAACTGCTCATCGGCGCGAGCACGCTCCCAATCTTCATCGAAGACTCGACCGCCCACCGGGGTGTGGTCGTCGATCGGCTGCCAGGAGCCGCCGGGGTCCTGCCTCTGCAGCTCCACCCCGCCAGCGGTGCGTACACGTCTGAGCTTCACCAGAATCAATCCTCACGCCGGAACGGAACAGTCGTTCCACCGTACCGCAAATCGATGCTACTGTCGGAACAATCGTTCCGCATCGGTGAGGAGTCAAGCATGCAGGAAGTCGCTGATGACGTGTTCTGCGTCGAGGGCACCGCAGTCAACTGGGTGCTGCTCCGCGACGGCACGGAGTTGACCCTCATCGATGGGGGCTGGTCGGGAGACACCGGCCGGGTGGAGGACTCGATCCGGGCGCTCGGCCGACACCCGACGGACGTTCAGGCGATCTTGCTGACCCATGCCCATCTGGATCACATGGGGGCGATCAATCACTTCCACGACCGTTACGACACACCGGTTTTCATGAGCAGTGTCGAGGTAACTCATGCCCGTGACGGTCACCTCGAACAGGCGAAACCCGCCGACATCATCAAACGCTGCTACCGTCCGCGGGCGTTGCGCTGGACCGCACGGATCATGGCGGCCGGGGCACTCAAACCGGTCACGCTCGCTCACGCCCAGCCCTACCCGAGGACTGGTGCGCTCGACCTGCCCGGCGCCCCGGTGCCGGTCGCCTGCGCGGGTCACACCTCCGGCCACAGCGCCTTCCACCTGCCCGAGAAGGGCGTCCTGATCACCGGGGACGCGTTGGTCACCGGCCACCCGCTCTCACCGGTCAACGGCCCTCAACTGCTGCCGCCGTTCTTCGCCCACGCCCCCGCCGACGCCGAGGCCGCTCTGCAGACCCTGGCTGGCATCGACGCCGACATCCTCATCCCCGGGCACGGGATGCCGTGGCGCGGAACCCCGGCCGTCGCCGCCGAGCAGGCCCGTCGCCAGGCGAGCGTCACCAACGCACTCTGAGAGGAACCCCCGATGACCGAGGCCACCCTGCCGCAGAAACTCCTCGTGACCGCCTGCGCCGTCACCCGCAGCACGGATCTGGTTGCCCGCTGGACCGGGGCGGCGCCGTTCCTGCCCGCACTATTCGTCCTGCGCTACGCCAACATGGGCGGCCTCGACCACACCGAGTTCGCACGGCAAATCCGTGGAGCCCGATCGTTCCGCGACGACCGCTGGTGCGGCTACTGGAACACCATCGCCGACGCCCACGCCCGGCGAGCCACCGACCTGCTGCGCCACCTGGCCGGCTCCGACCCCGGCACTGAGTCGACACATGTCCCCGACCTCACCGACGTGGGAGCCGCACCGGCTGCCGAGCACCTCGACGGGCTGACCACGTTGCTCGCCCCCGCTGCCGAACTGTTCGCCGACCACGGGCCGCAACCCGACATCCACGCGCTCACCGCGCTCGTCGACGAGCGCGCACCAGCTGGTGATCGCACCCGAATCACGTTGGCATCGAAAGCGATTGATGCCTGGGTGAAGGCGATCACCTACTACCAGGTCAGTGCCTTCCCCGGCCACGACCCACATCGGATGCGGGCCTACTGGCGCTCACGGCACCTCTTCGACGTGTTGATCGACGCGTTGGCACCCACGCTGGGTCTGACCGTCGACCACGTCGACGTCCCGGTCGCCGGCGGCGACACGGTCCGCGGCTACCTCGTCGTGCCGCCCGGGCCGGGGCCGCATCCGGTGGTATTGACGACCAATGGTTTGGAGGGCACCGCGCAAGAGTTGGCGATACCTCAACTGCGCTACCGCGATTCGGGCATGGCGATGTTTCTGATGGAGATGCCCGGCAGTTACGCCTACTCCGATCCGATGCGCCCGGCATCGGAGGCGGTGTACCACCAGGTCATCGAGCACCTCGCCGCCGACGAGCGGCTCGACGCGGAGCGGATTGCCATGGTCGGGGTCAGCTTCGGCGGCTACTGGACCGCGCGGATGGCTGCCACCAACGACCGGCTGGCCTGCGCCATCGCGTGCGGGGCCCCCACTCACCGGTCCTTTCACGGTGGTGCGCTGGGCACACCGCAGATCATCCTTCACGCACTGGCCAACACCGTCGGCGCGGCCAATCCGATCGACTTGATGGGCAAGCTCAAAGCGCTGTCCATCCGAGATCTCTACCCGGACATCACGATTCCACTATTGGTGATCAACGGTGATCATGACACCCTGATGAGCACCCAAGACAGCAGCGACCTCGCCCACGCCGCCGCAGACGGCACCTTGCTGCTGTATCCCGACGACGATCACTGCGCGATGGGCCACTACCGCCAATGGCTGGACTACTCCCAGCACTGGCTGCTCGACCACCTCGCGGTCACCGCCAACTAGAACACGACGAGTCACCGAGGAAAGGCCTCACCCATGTTCCCCGTGAGAGACGGCATGCGAATCGGCTTCGACGTCGACGTCCCCACCACCGACGGGACGGTCCTGCGCGCCGACGTCTTCCTGCCCGACACCGACGAACCCGCCCCGGTGATCATGACGATGGGCCCCTACGGCAAGGGCCGCCGCTTCCAGGACGAGCCCTACACCAGCCGCTGGCAGCGCCTCGTCGACGACCACCCAGAGATCCTCGCCAACTCGCCGTGCGCGTACCTGACCTACGAGACCGTCGATCCTCAATTGTGGACCGCCGCCGGCTACGCCGTGGTGCGGGTCGACTCCCGCGGCACCGGCACCTCACCGGGGCACCTGGAAATCTTCTCCCCCCAAGAAACACGCGACTACTACGACGCCGTGGAATGGGCCGGAACTCAACCCTGGTCCACCGGCAAGGTCGGGTTGTGCGGTATCTCCTACTACGCCATCAACCAGTGGCGCGTCGCCGCGCTGCAACCACCCCACTTGGCCGCGATCTGCCCCTGGGAAGGCGCGTTGGACAACTACCGCGACATGACCCGCCACGGCGGCATCCTCAGCAACGTGTTCTACGAACTGTGGTATCCGACCCAGGTCCTGTCCAACCAGCACGGCCTCGGTGACAACGGGCCGCGCAACCCCTGGACCGGTCAACCAGCCACCGGTACCGACACCCTCCCGGCCGACGAGCTGGCCGCCCGCCGCACCGACCCGCTACCCGAGCTACGCGATCACGTCCTCGACGACACGTGGCATCAGGCCCGCACCCCCGACCTCACCAAGATCACCGTGCCGATCCTGTCGGCGGCCAACTGGTTCGGCCAAGGCCTGCACGGGCGCGGCAACTTCGAAGGATTCCTGCACGCCGCCTCCGCGCAGCGGTGGCTCCAGGTGCACCCCGGGCGCCACGAAGAGTGGTTCTACCTCCCCGAAAGCGTTGCGCTGCAACAGCGATTCTTCGACCACTACCTCAAAGGCGACGACAACGGCTGGCCCGACACCCCACACGTGGTCATGCACGTCCCCGACCCCCACGGCGGTCACCGCACCCGCATCAGCGACCGGTGGCCACCGCAGGACACCACCTGGACCGAGCTGCACCTGCACCCCGCCGCGGGCACGCTCACCCAGGACCCACCCGCACAGGACGACACCGTCAGCTTCACCGCCGACGGCGACGGATTGACCTTCACCACCGCACCCATGATCCGCGACACCGACGTCGTCGGCCCGATGGCCGCCCGGCTGCACGTCTCCACCAACGGCCCCGACGCCGACCTGTTCCTGACCGTGCGAGTGCTCGACGCCGACGGTGTCGAAGTCACCTTCATCGGCGCGATCGCCTCCGAGCAGGTGTTGACCAACGGGTGGCTACGCCTGTCCCACCGCAAGACCAACCCGGATCACAGCCTGCGGTGGCGTCCCTGGCACACCCACGACGAAATCCTCCCCGTCGAACCCGGCCGCATCTATCCCATGGACGTCGAGATCTGGCCCACCGGCATCCACCTACCCGCCGGCTACACCCTCGCACTGACCATCGGCGGCCGTGACTACACTCGCCCCGACCAGCATCCCGCTGCTGCAACCCTGTTCCTACACAACGACTCTCATGACCGACCAGCTGACCTAAGCACCGCGACCACCACCCTGCACGTCGGCCCCAACCACGGCAACACCCTGCTCATCCCCACCACCGCTACCTGATGCCCCCGACAGGCCACGGATGCAACCAACCTCACGAGATAACACCACTAGTTGCGCACTTTGCCGGAGAACGCGACCGAAGTTAATAAGATCGCTGTCCAGTAGGGCTGAACTCCGTTCTACTGCAACGACATTAAAGCGACGATAACTGTCCGGCCTTGTTGATTCCGGCGGTTTTCGCAGTGGAGCTGGCCGCAACGGGTCTGGTGATCTCGGCCGGATTGTCCGGGCCGGGCACATCCCAGGTCAGGGCGGCGACCGGATCGATGGTGCCCGCGCCCACCAGAGACGACGGTGAGCGGTCCGCGCCGTGTGCGGTGGTGGTGAGTCTGCGGATCACCTGCGTGGCGCTCAGTTCAGGAAAACGACTGCGCACCAACGCCGCAACGCCTGACACGTAGGCGGCGGCGTAGCTGGTGCCGCTGACCGGCGCCAGCTCGCCTTTCTCGTTGGGCTGCCCGTTGGCCAGCCCGCCGTCGGGGCCGTTGCTCACCGAGGTGATGTTCTCCCCCGGCGCGGCCAAGCCGAGCCAGGGACCGGACATACTGAACGGTGCGGGCTGGCCTGCGGGTTCAATGCCCCGACCGACAGCACGTAGGGCTGCCATCACGACGGGGTCGACACCGAGGTCACCCCGGCCCAGTTGCGCAGGAATCACTGGTCGACGGCAGGCTTGCCCAACTCTCAGGCAGCAAACTATTCCGGTACACCCTCACGTTCCACGAGGTGATTGAAGGCTTGGATGACGTCCGTCCATCCGTCCGTGAAATGACGACGGCACCCACGCCTGCAACGGTGCGTGAGGTCGAACCCAGTTACAGAACCGTCCGGCGACATACCGCCCAGGTTCGCTCTCATACACCGAATGCCGCTGCAAGTCCCCCACTTTGAGATGATGCCAGTGGACGGGGCGCCGGCCGAGCTGACGTCCTCAAGCCCCGAATCCTTCAGCGACGAAGAACGAGGGCGTCACCCTGTCCACCGGCGCCGCACAGGGCGGCGACCGCGTAGCCCGATCCGCGGCGGGCCAACTCGAGGGCGGCATGCAACGTGATCCGCGCCCCCGACATCCCGATCGGGTGACCGATCGCAATCGCCCCGCCATCGACGTTGACCTTCTCCACGTCGATCCCGAGCTCCGCGGCCGACGCCAAGGCGACCGCCGCGAACGCCTCGTTGATCTCGATCACGTCGAGCTGCTCAACGGTGATGCCCTCCTTGGCGATCGCCTTCTTGATGGCGTTCGCCGGCTGGCTCTGCAACGTCGAATCAGGCCCGGCAACCACGCCGTGCGCCCCGATCTCACACAGCCACGTCAACCCCAACTCCTGCGCCTTGGCCTTGTTCATCACCACCACCGCGCACGCGCCGTCGGAGATCTGCGACGCCGACCCGGCGGTGATGGTGCCGTCCGTGCGGAACGCGGGCCTCAACCCGGCCAACGACTCCGCCGTCGTGTTGGCCCGAATGCCCTCGTCGGTGGTGAACTCGATCGGGTCGCCCTTGCGCTGCGGAATCTTCACCGCCACGACCTCCTCGGCATACACGCCGTCCTTCCACGCCGCGGCGGCACGCCGGTGCGACCGCGCCGCCACCTCGTCCTGCTGGACCCTGGTGAACGCGTCGACGTCATTGCGCTGCTCGGTCAGGGCACCCATCGGCTGATCGGTGAACACGTCGTGCAGACCGTCGTAGGCCATGTGATCGAGCACCGTCACGTCCCCGTACTTGTACCCCGACCGACTGTCCATCAGCAGATGAGGCGCCTTGGTCATCGACTCCTGGCCACCGGCCACGACGACGTCGAACTCACCGGCACGGATCAACTGATCGGCCAACGCAATCGCGTCGATACCCGACAGGCACATCTTGTTGATCGTCAACGACGGCACGTCCCAGCCGATGCCACCGGCGACCGAAGCCTGCCGCGCCGGCATCTGCCCCGCCCCGGCGGTCAGCACCTGGCCCATGATCACGTACTCCACCAACGAAGCGTCCACGCCCGCCTTCTCCAAGGCCCCCGCGATCGCGATCCCGCCAAGGTCACTGCCCGAAAAGTCCTTCAGCGAACCCATCAGCTTGCCAACCGGCGTGCGGGCACCACTGACGATCACCGACGTCGTTTCCCGTGTCCTCACAATGCCTCCGTCAGCTCGGCGTCAGTCGCGGCGACCACGTCGGCGACCGTCACCCCCGGCGCGGTTTCCCGCAGCAACAGTGTCCCGTCCCCCGCGACGTCGACGACCCCCAGATTGGTGATGATGCGGTCGACGACACCTTGGCCGGTGAGGGGAAGTGTGCACTGCCGCAGGATCTTCGGCGCACCACTGCGGTCGGTGTGTTCCATCAGCACGATGACCCGCCCGGCGCCGTGCACCAAGTCCATGGCACCGCCCATGCCCTTGACCATCTTGCCCGGCACCATCCAGTTGGCCAGGTCCCCGTGACGCGACACCTGCATGCCACCCAACACGGCGGTGTCGATGTGACCGCCACGGATCATCCCGAAGGAGATCGCGGAATCGAAGAACGCGGCGCCCGGGTTGACGGTGACGGTCTCCTTGCCGGCGTTGATGAGGTCGGCGTCCACGGCGTCCTCGGTCGGATACGGGCCCGTGCCAAGGATCCCGTTCTCCGAGTGCAGGATCACCCGCACACCGGGTGCGAGGTAGTCCGGGATCAGGGTCGGCAGGCCGATGCCGAGGTTGACGTACTGCCCGTCAGCCAGTTCGGCGGCTGCGCGGGCGGCCATCTCGTGGCGGGTCCAGCCCGTGGTCAGTGTCTCGGTCATCAGTTGACTCCTTGGGTGCTACGCACGGTGCGCTTCTCAATGCGCTTGTCCTGCGCGCCGGTATGCACGATGCGTTGGACGAACACTCCGGGCAGGTGCACCGACGCCGGGTCGATGGCACCTGGTTCGACGAGTTCCTCGACTTGGGCGATCGTGGTGCGACCGGCCATGGCGGCCAACGGGTTGAAGTTCATAGCCGTCTTGTCGAAGACGAGGTTGCCGTCAGCGTCACCGAGGCGAGCGTGCACCAGCGCGAAATCGGCGACGATGGCCTCTTCCAGGACGTAGCGCTTGTCACCGAAGACGCGGGTTTCCTTGGGCGGGGAGGCGATGGCCACCGCTCCGTCGGCGTCGTAGCGCCACGGTATGCCACCGTCGGCGACGGGGCTTCCGACACCGGCCGGGGTGAAGAAGGCGGGGATCCCCGCACCACCGGCACGCATCCGCTCGGCCAGCGTGCCTTGCGGGGTGAGTTCCACCTCCAGTTCACCGGCGAGGTACTGGCGGGCGAACTCCTTGTTCTCCCCGACATATGACGCCGTCACCCGTCGAATCCTTCTGTTGGACAAAAGAACTCCCAACCCGTGGTCGTCAACTCCACAGTTGTTGGAGAAGACTTCGAGATCGGTCGCCTCGGAGTCGGCGATCGCCTGGATCAGGACGTCGGGGATGCCGCACAATCCGAATCCGCCCACCGCGAGCGTTGCCCCGGTAGGGATGTCGGCAACCGCGGTGGCGGCTCCGTCGTACACCTTGGATGACATGACTACCTCTCCGTCTGCCTGCCGGACACGTGCCGAACTCCCCCAATAGTCCACTGAGGTGCGAAAAAGCCACAAGGGGCCGCGGTGATCTGCTCGCACGGTGGTCACCATGGAGCTAGGCGTTCATCCAGTGAACGCCTAGGGTGTCACGGGTGCGTGAATCCGGGAATCAGGTCCTCTCGCGAGCAGCGGCCTTGTTGCGCGCCATCGCCGGCGGGGCATCCAGTGGCTTGTCGACCACCGAGGCGGCGATGGCCGCCGGGTTGCCTCGACCCACGGCCCATCGTCTCCTCACCGCCCTCGACGGCGAAGGAATGGTCGACCGAAATGCCCATACCGGCCGCTGGTCTCTTGGCCCCGAGCTGTATCTGCTCGGGGCCAGCGCATCCAATCGCTACGACATCTCCAGCCAGGCGCGTGCCGTCGTCGACGTACTCGCCCATCAGACCGGTGAAAGCGTGTTCCTCTCAGCGCGCCGCGGTGACGAAACGGTGTGCGTGTCCAGCCGCGAGGGCAGCTTCCCACTGCGGTCGCATGTCCTGTACGAAGGAATACGATTCCCGCTCGGCGTCGCATCAGCGGGGCTGGCCATCCTGACCCACCTGCCTGCACGCGACGTCGATGACTACTTCGCCCGCAACGACCTTCGAACCCGTTGGGGCGAAGCACATTCCGAGAACCTGGTACGCGAACGGGTGGCCAGCACGCGCGCTACCGGGTACGCGGTCAACCCAGGCCTCATCGTCGAGGGCAGCTGGGGCATCGGTGCAGCCGTGTTCGATCGACACGGCCGACCCGCGTGGGCGCTCAGCCTGACCGGCGTCGAAACGCGCTTTCGTGCGGAACGCATCACCGAGATGGGCGCACTGCTCCTCGAACAAGCGCACGAACTGTCCATGCGATTGCGTTGACAGTGGCTCTCTTCCGCACTTACAAGATGAGGGCGCTCGCTAGGAGGCCTGCCCCGGGTTGGCGCCGCTTGAGGGCATCCACGATGGGCCGTTCTGCGGTACTGATCGTTCGACTTCACGCGTCGCTCTGTCATCCCGCCCTCGAGGAGGGCGCAGCCCCGCAAGCGGGTGGTTCCCTTGCGCGTCGTTGCCTCACCCAGAGGGATGCAACGCCCCGGCGGCCATCGCGCGCAGAATGCTTCGCGCATGGCGGGAAGGACCCTTGCCCGCGCTGTACGGGGTGGAGTTGATGAGCCCGAAGACTGCGTGCGCCTTGATGCGGGCGTCGGATTGACTGAGGGTGTCATCCGATGCGCACAGCGCGGTGACCCACAGCTCGACGTATTCGCGTTGCAATCGCCGGACTTTCCGACGCGGCGCCTCGGGAAGATTCTGGAGGTCTCGGTCCTGGATTCGGATGAACGCCGGCGAGTCGAACGCGAAGTCGAGGTGAAAGTCGATCAAGCCGCCGAGGGCCGTCGTGGGTGGCGGCTGAGCCGCGGTCCCGGCCTCGGCGATCCCTAGGGCACCGTCGGCGAGCACCCGTCGACCTCCGTCAAGAAGATATTGCGATATGCCGACCAGCAATTCGACCAGCACCGCCTCCTTGTTCGAGAAATGCCGGTAGACAGCAGGTCCGCTGATGCCGACGGCGGCTCCAAGGTCTTCAAGGCGGACCGACGTGAACCCGCGCTCGGCGATCAATGTTGCTGCAGCAGAAAGCAGTTGCGATCGACGTTGGGCCTTGAGTTGATTCCGAACCGTGTCCGGGCGCGATGCGGACTGCGCTGTCATCGGCTCCTCCTTTGCGCGACGTCGACCTGGACATTTCAGTTAATCCTAGTTTACTATCAATCACGGTTAGTCATTGTTAACCGAAACCGCTTCGTCGGACGAGACCTAAGGCGCGCACCACATGGCAATCGACACAGCAGCCAACAGGGCCGAACATGAACTCCTGACCAAGGACCTTGCCGAGCGACTCGCACTCGCCGCGTTGGGCGGCAACGCGAAGGCCCGCGACCGACACGTCTCACGGGGAAAGTTGCTTCCACGAGACCGAGTCGCCGAATTGCTCGATCCCGGCAGCCCCTTCCTTGAGATCGCGCCGCTGGCCGCCAACGGCCTATACGACGACGAATGCCCCGGCGCCGGCGTCATCACCGGGATCGGTCGGGTCTCCGGGCGCGAATGCGTCATCGTTGCCAACGACGCCACGGTCAAGGGCGGCACCTACTACCCGATGACCGTCAAGAAGCATCTCCGCGCTCAGGAGATCGCGCTGCAGAACACGCTTCCCTGCATCTACCTGGTCGACTCCGGTGGCGCGTTCCTCCCGCGGCAGGACGAAGTGTTTCCCGACCGCGACCACTTCGGCCGGATCTTCTACAACCAAGCGACGATGAGCGCCAAGGGAATCGCCCAAATCGCCGCAGTCCTGGGTTCGTGCACCGCCGGGGGCGCCTATGTACCGGCGATGAGCGACGAGGCGGTGATCGTCAAGAACCAGGGCACCATCTTCCTCGGTGGTCCGCCTCTGGTGAAGGCCGCCACCGGCGAAATCGTCACCGCCGAAGAGCTCGGCGGCGGCGACCTGCACTCGAAGACCTCCGGGGTGACCGATCACCTCGCCGAGGACGATCGCGACGCGCTACGCCGAGTCCGGCGAATCGTCTCGACGCTCGGGCCACGCACCCCGCGGCCGTGGGACGTGCTGCCCACCCGTGAACCGGTGGCAGACCAGAGCGAGATCTACGACGTCGTCCCCACCGATCCGCGCACCCCGTACGACGCCCGCGAGGTCATCACGCGCGTGGTCGACGCGGGCGAGTTCGACGAGTTCAAGGCTGAATACGGCAAGACCCTCGTCACGGGCTTCGCGCACGTCCACGGCCATCCCGTCGGCATCGTCGCCAACAACGGCGTGCTGTTCTCCGAATCGGCGATGAAGGGCGCCCACTTCATCGAACTGTGCGACAAGCGCAGCATCCCGCTGATATTCCTCCAGAACTTGTCGGGTTTCATGGTCGGCCGCGACTACGAAGCAGGCGGCATCGCCAAACATGGCGCCAAGATGGTCACGGCGGTCGCGTGCGCCCGGGTACCCAAGATCACCATCGTGATCGGGGGATCCTATGGCGCGGGCAACTACTCGATGTGCGGCCGCGCCTACTCCCCCCGTTTCCTGTTCATGTGGCCCAACGCCCGCATCTCGGTGATGGGCGGCGAGCAAGCAGCTTCGGTGTTGGCCACCGTTCGCGGCGATCAGCTCGACGCCACTGGCAACCCGTGGTCGGAGGAAGACCAGGAAGCCTTCAAGGCCCCGATCCGCGAACAGTACGAAACCCAGGGCAACCCCTATTACTCGACGGCGCGGTTGTGGGACGACGGCGTCATCGACCCGGCCGACACGAGAACCGTTCTTGGGCTTGCCTTGTCGGCGTGCGCGAACGCACCGCTCGCACCGGTCTCCTACGGCGTATTCAGAATGTGAGCCCCGAACCCGTGAACAGCACCCTGCACATCGATACCGTCCTCATCGCCAACCGCGGTGAAATCGCAGTCCGCGTCGCTCGGACGCTGCGACGCATGGGCATCCGATCCGTCGCCGTATACAGCGACGCCGACGCGCACGCCCGTCACGTAACCGAGGCCGACACCGCCGTGCGCCTTGGACCGGCCGACGCGCGCGAGAGTTACCTGTCGATCGAGAGGGTGATCGACGCGGCGACCAGGTCGGGCGCACAGGCCATTCATCCCGGGTATGGATTCCTTTCGGAGAACTCAGCTTTCGCCGCCGCATGCAAGACGGCAGGAATAGCGTTTCTCGGCCCGCCGACGTCCGCCATCGAGATCATGGGCGACAAGATCGCAGCCAAGGACGCCGTCACCAAGTTCGGTGTACCCGTCGTCCCCGGCATCTCCCGTCCCGGCCTGACCGACGACGATCTCATCGCCGGCGCCGACGACGTCGGCTACCCCGTGTTGGTGAAGCCCTCCGCAGGTGGCGGCGGCAAGGGCATGCGGCTGGTCGAGCGCGCCGAGGATCTTCCCGCAGCGTTGGCGAGCGCCCGCCGCGAAGCCGCGTCGTCCTTTGGTGACGACACGCTGTTCCTCGAACGCTTCGTGCTGCGGCCCAGACACATCGAGGTCCAAATTCTGGCCGACCAACACGGCAACGTCATCCACCTCGGTGAACGAGAGTGCAGCCTTCAGCGTCGCCACCAAAAGGTGATCGAGGAAGCACCCTCACCGCTGCTGGACCCGGCGACACGGGCACGCATCGGCCAAGCCGCATGCAACACCGCACGCAGCGTGGACTACACCGGCGCCGGGACGGTCGAATTCATCGTCTCCGCCGACAGCCCAGACGAATTCTTCTTCATGGAAATGAACACCCGCCTGCAAGTGGAACACCCCGTCACCGAAATGGTCACCGGCCTCGACCTCGTCGAATGGCAGGTACGCGTGGCCTCCGGTGAGCCGCTGTCGATCATCCAAGACGACGTCGAGCTGACCGGCCACGCGATCGAAGCCCGCGTCTATGCCGAGGACCCCGCTCGGGAATTCCTGCCCACCGGCGGAACCGTCCTCGGCTTGCGTGAACCCGAAGGTGACGGCGTCCGCGTCGATTCCGGTCTGCGGGTCGGCACCGAAGTCGGCAGCAACTACGACCCGATGCTGTCGAAGGTCATCGCCTACGGACCCGACCGGGCCGTGGCACTGCGCACACTCGACCGTGCCCTGGCCGACACCGCAGTGCTCGGCGTGGTCACAAACATCGAATTCGCCCGATTCCTGCTCGGCGACAACGACGTTCGCGCCGGCCGACTCGACACCGGTTTGCTCGATCGCCGGGTCGAGGATTTCACGCCAGCGGCGGTCACGGACCACGCGCTGATCGCCGCCGCCGCCGTCTCGTGGTTGACCGCCTGGGACGGCTCGGAAAACGACATTTGGGCGACGCCCACGGGGTGGCGCGTTGGCCAACACAGTCCCTTCGCAACGCGGCTCGTGTCTGGAGACAAGACCTCCCTCGTGGCCATCATCGGTACGCCGGGATCGGCCACCGTCACCCTGGACGACCATCTGCCCCTGACGTTGCACGCCGAACTGACCGCCGACACGATCACCACGGTCGTCGACGGACGACGCGAGTCGGCGCGCTTCGCCCGCCGTGACGCTGCAACATGGGTGTCCAACACCGAGGGAACGTGGATGGTTCGCCACGTCCCCGAACCCAGTACCCGGTCTGAGGACGTCCATTCCGGTGACGCCGACATTCTCAGCCCCATGCCTGGTGCGGTCATCGCCGTCCACGCCGCCACCGGTGACACCGTCTCCGCCGGCACGGCGATCGTCGTCGTCGAGGCGATGAAGATGGAACACGCGCTGGTCGCCCCGATCGACGGCACCGCTGAACTGGCCGTGGCCGTCGGCGATCAGGTACGTGTCGACCAACTCCTCGCGCGAATAGTCCCCACCGAGACAGCAAAGGAACACCCATGACCGAGTACCTCTCGTCGTCTAACTTGCCCGACGAGTACGAGCAGCTTGCCAAGACCGTCGCCGACTTCGCACGGACCGTCGTCGCTCCGGTGTCGGCCAAGCACGACGAAGAACATTCCTTCCCCTACGAGGTCGTCTCCGGCATGGCCGACATGGGTCTGTTCGGTCTGCCGTTTCCCGAAGAATACGGCGGCATGGGCGGCGACTACTTCGCCCTGTGCCTGGCCCTGGAGGAACTCGGCAAGGTCGACCAAAGTGTCGCCATGACCCTCGAAGCGGGCGTCTCCCTCGGCGCAATGCCGATCTACCGTTTCGGCAACGACGCACAGAAGCAGCAGTGGTTGCCCGACCTGGCCGCGGGGACGGCTCTGGCGGCGTTCGGCTTGACCGAGCCCGGTGCAGGCAGCGATGCCGGCGGAACCAAGACCACCGCCACACGCGACGGTGACGACTGGATCATCAACGGCAGCAAGCAGTTCATCACCAACTCCGGCACCCAGATCTCGAAACTGGTGACGGTCACCGCCGTTACCGGCGTCGACGACGCCACCGGCAAGAAGCAAATTTCCTCCATCCTGGTCCCTACCGGCACGCCCGGCTTCGTGGTGGAACCGGCGTACAACAAGGTGGGATGGAACGCGTCGGACACTCACCCGCTCAGCTTCACCGACGTTCGCGTTCCAGCCGAAAACCTCCTTGGCCAGGAAGGCCGCGGATACGCCAACTTCTTGCACATCCTCGACGAGGGTCGCATTGCGATTGCCGCGGTGTCGGTCGGTGCAGCCCAGGGCTGCGTCGACGAAAGCGTCAAGTACGCCAAGGAACGCGAAGCGTTCGGCTCCCCCATCGGCCACAATCAGGCGATCTCGTTCAAGATCGCCCGGATGGAAGCGCGCGCACACACCGCGCGCACCGCCTACTACGACGCGGCCGCTCTCATGTTGGCCGGCAAACCGTTCAAGAAAGCAGCCTCGATTGCCAAACTGGTCGCCTCTGAAGCCGCTATGGACAACGCCCGCGACGCCACCCAAATCCACGGCGGATACGGCTTCATGAACGAATACGTCGTCGCCCGTCACTACCGCGACAGCAAGATCCTCGAAATCGGAGAAGGAACCACCGAAGTGCAATTGATGCTGATCGCCCGAGGTCTCGGGCTATGACCGGACGACGCGTGCGCCAGCAAGGGTTGTGGTTCGAGGAGATGGAGCTCGGCACGATCTACGAGCACCGACCCGGACGGACCATCACCGAAGCAGACAACACCCTGTTCACCACTCAGACGATGAACACCCAAGCCCTGCACCTCGATGCGGCCTACAGCGAGACCACGGCGTTCGGGCAACGACTGGTCAATTCGATGTTGACCGTGTCCACCCTGGTGGGACTGTCCGTTACCCAGTTGACCCAGGGAACCATCGTGGCCAACCTCGGGTTCTCCGAGGTGTCCTTTCCCAAGCCGCTGTTCCATGGCGACACTCTCTATGCCGAAACCACGATCACCGACAAGCGCGAATCGAAGTCACGTGCCGGTGAAGGCATCGTCACCTTCACTCATACCGGCCGCAACCAACACGGCGACGTCGTCGCGGTGGCGGTACGCAAGACCCTCGTCCGGTTGCGTCCATCGGCAGATCCGGCGTGACGGGGATACCGCCGGGGCCGGCGTGGTTGTTCTGCCCGGCCGACCGTCCCGAACGGTTCCAGAAGGCCGCTGCGCGTGCCGACGTCGTCATCCTCGACCTCGAAGACGGCGTCGCAGCGGCGGACAAGCCAGCCGCGCGTCAGGCACTCGTGGACACGCCACTCGATCCGGCACGCACCGTTGTCCGTGTCAATCCCCACCGAACCGCCGACTGGAGCGAGGACCTCGAGGCCCTCGAACACACCGCTTACCGCGTCGTCATGGTACCCAAATGCGAGGACGTGAAACAGATTTCGGCGTTGGCGCCACGTGAGGTAATCGCGCTGATCGAATCACCGCTCGGAGCGCTGAACGCCTACGCCTGTTTCGGGGCCAGCAACGTCATCGGCGCCATGTGGGGGGCAGAAGACCTCGTTGCCGCGATGAGCGGCAACTCCAGCAGACACGCCGACGGCACGTACCGTCATGTCGCCCAACACGTCCGATCGCACACGCTGCTCGCGGCCAAGGCCCGGGGTCTGTTCGCACTGGACTCGGTGTACCTCGACATCCCCGACATCCAAGGGCTGCGGAAGGAGTCCGACGACGCGGTCGCCGTCGGGTTCGACGGCAAGGTCGCCATCCACCCCAGCCACATTCCCGTCATCCGAGACGCCTACACCCCGACCCTGGCCGAAATCGCTTGGGCTGAAGGGCTACTCGACGCAGTGTCCTCGAATCGAGGTGTGTTCACCTACGAAGGACGAATGGTCGACGCCCCCGTCATCGCCCAGGCCCGACGCATTCTTGCGCGGGCAGCGGCGACGGCTCACCGCCCTCCGGCGTAAACGCGACCCGCCGTCATCGAGGGGTGGGGGTGGAGCGTCCCCATCCCTGCTGCTGACCGAGATGTTCCAGGAGGGGTTGAACCCGGTAGCGCAGCGGCGTGGTCAAGGCGAGGATGGTGTTGGAGTGCAACCTTGGCTGCCGGTAGCGAATGACTCTGTTATGCCAGGCCCACCCGAGGTTTACACCGAACCAGTGCGCTCAGGATAGCTGGCATGTCAGCCAAGCGCGTGCCACTCACTGAGACAACGCGCTTTCACCAACCCTGCGCCGCGTAGCTTCCCGATCGTGGGCTTCCCAAGATGGATCAAGACGACGTCGATCGGTGCGGTGTTCGGTGTGCTCGTGATGGCGGCGACGGTCCTCGCGCCAGCCGCGGGCGCCGTGATGAACTCCGGCAACTACCAAATGAACATCACAGGGCGGTACGACTTCCACACCTGGATTTGGGCCATCTCGCGCTGCGAGACCAATCCTGAGTGCCGCAGCGTCACTGCGATACCCTTGCCGGTTGCGAAGGCGTTTCCCTACACGGGCGAGGCGCCGTTGGTCGACGGCCGCTACACCCTAGCCGTCGACGTCCCAGACGGGTTGCGTTGCGGCAACGTCTATTACGGTCCGGTCATACCTACGCGCGACGTCTATTCGTGGGATGCGACCACGCTGCAGGGCACGATGGAATCGTCGTTCGCGACCGGCTGCGACGGAGCCCCGGGTGGCACGTTTTCCTATCCCTTCACTCTGTCGCTGATGTAGCCCGAGCGGGTCGCTGCGGCGTCTCCCCCTCCACTACGCGGTCGCGGCGGCGTCCTGTTCGCGTTTGATCTCCAGGGCGATGTCGATGAGTTGGTCTTCCTGGCCGCCGATGAGTTTGCGCTGCCCGGCGCGGTGCAGCAGCTGATGGGCCGGCACGCCATAGCGGTCGGCCTGACGGATGGCGTGCTTGAGGAAGCTCGAGTACACCCCGGAATAGCCCATCACCAGCGCGTTGCGATCGAGCAAGCACTCCTGGGGCATCGCCGGACGCACCACGTCCTCCGCCGCGTCGGCGATCTCGAAGAAGTCGATACCGGTCTTCACACCAATCTTGTCGAACACCCCGATCATCGCCTCCACCGGCGCATTACCCGCACCCGCACCGAAACGACGCGTACTGCCGTCGATCTGCTTGGCCCCGGCCCGGACCGCCGCCACCGAATTGGCCACCCCGAGCCCCAGGTTCTCGTGACCGTGAAAACCGACCTGCGCGTCCTCACCCAGCTCGGCGACCAACGCCTCCACCCGCTCCGAGACACCCTCCAGCACCAACGCACCCGCAGAATCCACCACGTACACGCACTGACACCCCGCGTCGGCCATGATCCTGGCCTGCGCCGCGAGCTTCTCCGGCGGCGTCGTATGCGCCATCATCAAGAACCCGACCGTCTCCAACCCCAACTCCCGCGCCAACCCGAAATGCTGAATCGACACGTCGGCCTCGGTGCAATGGGTCGCGATCCGACAAATCGAACCACCGTTCTGCTGGGCTTCCTTGATGTCCTCCTTGGTGCCCAACCCCGGCAACATCAGGAACGCGATCTTGGAATTCTTGGCCGTCTCGGCGGCCAGCTTGATCAGCTCCTGCTCCGGGGTCTTGGAGAACCCGTAGTTGAAGCTCGACCCACCCAGCCCGTCACCGTGAGTCACCTCGATGACCGGAACACCCGCCGCGTCCAAGGCGAAGACGATCGACTGCACCTCGTCGGTGGTGAACTGATGCCGCTTGTGATGAGACCCGTCACGCAGCGACGTGTCCGTCATCCGGACGTCCCAACTCGCATCGAAGAACACCTCGGCACTCATGCATGTCCCCCTGTGGTAGCTGCCAGTACTTCCTTGGCGATCTCCTCGCCGACCTTCGTCGCCGCGGCGGTCATGATGTCCAAATTGCCCGCGTACGGCGGCAGATAGTCCCCGGCCCCCTCGACCTCGACGAACACCGTCACCAACGCGTACCCACCGGAATGGGTCGACGGCGGGTCGAACTGCGGCTCGTTGAGCAACCGGTAACCCGGCACGTAGGTCTGCACCTGCGCCGCCACCTCCTTGATCGACGCGGTGATCGCATCCTGGTCGGCGTCTTCGGGAATCGCACAGAAGATGGTGTCGCGCATGATCATCGGCGGCTCGGCCGGGTTGAGGATGATGATCGCCTTGCCACGCTTGGCCCCACCGATCACCTCCACCCCACGGCTGGTGGTCTTGGTGAACTCGTCGATGTTGGCCCGCGTACCCGGCCCGGCCGACGCCGAGGACACCGACGCCACGATCTCCGCATAGGGCACGTCGACCACCCGCGACACCGCGTGCACCATCGGAATCGTCGCCTGCCCACCGCAGGTGACCATGTTGACGTTCGGCGCGTCGAGGTGCTCGCGCAAATTCGCCGGAGGAATCACCCCCGGGCCGACCGCGGCCGGGGTCAAGTCGATCGCCCGGATTCCCGCCTCGGCGTAGCGCGGCGCGGCGTCGCGGTGCACGTACGCACTGGTCGCCTCGAACACCAGATCGGGCTTCTCATCGCGGGCCAGAAGCCAATCCACTCCCTCGTGGCTGGTCTCCAACCCCAGCTTGCGGGCCCGCGCCAACCCCTCGCTCTCGGGGTCGATGCCGATCATCCAGCGTGGCTCCAGCCACTCCGAGCGCAGCAGTTTGTACAGCAGGTCGGTACTGATGTTGCCGGACCCGACGATCGCGACGGTGGCCTTATTTCCCATGAAAGCTCCTCATTCGAACGACAGACGGACTGAACCCAGCCCCAGAAAATCGGCGACGAAGTCGTCACCAGGACGCGCGTCGATCGCCCGCGTGCACGAACCGGGCAACACGATGTCCCCCGCCCGCAGCCGCACCCCGAAGTCGTCGACCTTGCGCGCCAACCACGCCACCGCCGTCACCGGGTTTCCCAGCACCGCATCGCTGCGCCCCTCGGCGACGACTTCACCGTTGCGGGTCAACACCGCGTCGATGTTCTTGACGTCGATGTCCTTCGGCGACACCCGGTCGGTGCCCAGCACCCACCCCGCCGAGGACGCGTTGTCGGCGATCGTGTCACCCAACTTGATCTTCCAGTCGGTGATCCGGGTGTCGATCAACTCGATCGACGGCGCAAACGCGGCGGTCGCGGCGAGCACGTCGTCCTCGGTGCACCCTTCCCCCGGCAAATCGTCGGCCAGGATGAAGCCGACCTCGACCTCGACCCGCGGATAGAGGAACTTCCCCGCCGGGACCGCGCGGTCCTCGAAGACCTCCATGTCGTCGAGCAGATGACCGTAGTCCGGCTCGTCGACGCCCATCATCTTCTGCATCGCCTCCGACGACAGACCCACCTTGTGCCCGACGACCCGGGCACCGGCGGCCACCCGCGCGCGGATGTTCAACAGCTGAATCTCGTAGGCGTCCACCATGTCCAGCTCGGCATAACGGTCGGTCAACGGCGTCATCGGCACCTTGCCGCGCTCGGCCTCAGCCAGCTCGGCGGCCAGTTCGGCACGCACATCAGACGACAGAGTCACGCCTTTCCCCGCATTGCGTCGAGGCCGACTCCACCCAGCGAGTCACTGCTCAGCTCGGCGTTGTGCGCGTGGGCGAAGTGGTGCAGGCCGAACGCCGCGTCCATGCCGTTGCGCAAACCCATCTGGTCCTCGCACTGGTTGACCGCCCTCTTCGTCAGCGCGAGGCCGAACATGGGCATGGCAGCGATGCGCGTGGCCAACGCCACCGTCTCCGCTTCGAGAGTGGCGCGTGACACCACGTGACTGACCATGCCGACCTCGTAGGCCCGCCGGGCGGTGAACCGGTCGCCGGTGTACAAGATCTCCTTGGCGAATCGCGTGCCAAGCACCCATGGATGTGCGAAGTACTCCACCCCGGGTATTCCCATGCGGAGCACGGGATCTGAGAAGAACGCATCCTCGGACGCGACGATCAGGTCGCAGATCCATGCCAACATCAGGCCGCCGGCGACGCAGGCACCCTGAACCATCGCGATCACCGGCTTGGGGATTTCGCGCCAACGGCGGCACATCCCGAGATAGACCTCTGTCTCCCGGGCGAAGCGTTGGTCTCCCCCGGGTCTGTCGAGGTGGTCCCACCACAGCACGGCACGATTGTCGTAGTGCACGTGATGATCTCGATCCGGGGTGCCAATGTCGTGGCCCGCGCTGAAGTGCTCACCGTTGCCGCGCAACACGATGACGTGGACGTCGGCGTCGTCGACCGCGCGGGTAAAGGCCGCATCCAGTGCGTAGGTCATCGCAGAGTTCTGCGCATTGCGATATTGCGGTCGGTTCATCGTGATCATGGCCAGTCCATCGGTGACGGAATAGGTCACCACATCATCGTCGCCGTGCACTGAAAGCCCTCTCGTCCAACATGATTCACTTGCATCGTCATGTTGACAGGGCTGCGTTCAGCGCCGACGAACGTCGTCCACTGACCGGACGTCGCCTAGCTCACACGTCGTCTGTCAGGTCCGACTAGATGGGGTCGAACGACGAGATGAGCCAACGTCCGTCGACTTTGGCGAGCCCGACCATGACACTGCTGGCCGCCTGCACGGGATCGGGGCTGTCACGACTGACGGTGATCTGATTGAGAAAGACCAAGACCTTGGCGTCGTCGGGGTTCACCTCGGCAGGGGCGGCCCGGACGACCGTCGCCGTGGTCTGGACGCCCCGCTGCTTGGTGGCCGGGGCGACGATCTGCTTGGCGAATTCGCCGTAATAGGTGAGGAACTCGCCCGTCAAGTTCGATTGCGCCGCCGCAAGATCTTGGTCCACGGTGTCCGGTGCGTAGGACAGGAGCGCCACGCTGCCCTGCGTGGCCGCACCGACGACGTCGGCCGTGGCCGACGCGGTGAGCTGATCGGTGCGGTACTGCCCGAAGTACAGCCACCCCGCGGTGGCGGCGGAGGCCGCCAGCGCCACACAGAGGGCCAGCGCCCGCCAGTGCAGGCGGACACGTCGAATCCCGCGTGGCGTCACGGCCGGCGGGGCGGCCTCGGACTCATCGGAGTCCCCCAGGCCCGCTCCCGAATCGGCAGTCGCATCGACATCGGCCTCTGCCTCAGATTCGGCCTCAGCGTCGATTTCGCCGGTCTTGCTCTCGAGCACGGTCATGGTACGAAATCCACCTTCGCCATTTTGATCTGTCCGCCGTCGCGCACGACGTTCACGCTGAGCCGCCAGGTACGCGGTTGCTGCTTGGCGCCAGCGGTGTTGCTGATGGTCGTCGCGGCGGTGACCAACACCACCGCGGAGTCGCCGGACATCGACTCGACAGCACTGGCTTTCACCGAGGCCGTCGTGACGGACTTCGACTCCTTGGCGACGTCGGTGAATTCCTTGGCGCTGGCCTGAAAGTCGTCCCGAAACTGTCCCGTGGAGCTGTCGATGATACGTTGAACGTCTTCTTCGGCCTTTGCGCCGTCGATGGACATCAGGGTGACCACTGATTGCCTTGCTGCGGCGGCGAATTCGGCGCGTTGCTGCTGCTCGCCGCTCACCTTCTGGTGATGCCACAGCAGGTAGCCGCTAGCCGCCAGAAATGCGCACGTCGTCACGATGGCCAGACCGGACATCACCGTCGCGAGCCGTGGTCGGCGCCATAGCCGCTTGCCACTGGGCGCTGCCTCTGTTTCCGATGTCTGGTCTGCCGCGACGTCCCCGCGCAACTCGCGAGCCCGGGCTCGCGCGGCGGCGGCGAGTTCCTCGGCAGCAACCGCCTCGGCTTCGGCTTGATCAGCCAACGCCACTAGCTCGAGTCCGTCTGCCGACGTCTCGGCTGGCTGGTCGTCCTCGACAGTGCCGCTGGTGTGCTTGACGCCGTGCATCACCGACATCCTCTCTCCTACGGGCAGCACCCTGGGAGGTCCATCGGCGGGCTGACCGTGTCAGATGACGCTAGACCGCTATACGTCAAGAGGGCCCCGATGCTCCCGTTGAGTGGTCGCCTCCGGCAGGAGGCGCCCTGACCAGTGGCACCAAGATGAGACCTATCGATCCAAGGCCTGCCCTGCGATGCGCGATCGTCGCGACACGCTCGCCAGTGCCAGCAATCCGATGCTGGCTGCGGTCATCACGAAGAACGCGGGCGCCAGTACATTGCCGGTGCGCTCGATGAGCCACACGGCGACGAAGGGTGCAGTGCCGCCGGCGATGACGACACCCAGGTTGAAACCCATCGCCACTCCGGTGAATCGATGCTCTCCGTCAAAGAGCCGAGGCAACAGCGTGTAGGTGCCCACCTGGGTCCCAATGGTGTTGACCATGATGAGAAGGTACGCAATCGCGGCAATCCACAGGTTGAGGTGCATTACGGCCATCGCAGGGTAGGTGACGATGGCGAATCCGGCCATTCCGATCGCCGCAAAGCGCACACGCCCGATCCGGTCGGCCAGCATGCCGCCCAGAAGCATGCCGGCGGCGGCCACAGCTATCACCGCGGTAGCGACCCAATACACGGACGTGCGGTCGTAGCCAAGACTCTTCGTCAGATGAATGCTCATGTACGTGAGCCCTACATAAGCAGTTCCATTCGAGGCCAGGCTAATTCCGGTGGCTTGCAGCAGGGCCAACGGCTGTCGCCGAAAGACAGCCACGACGGGATGGTTCCCAGATTCGCTGCCACCGCCACTTGATTCCGCATTTCGAGTGTCCTCCACCCGCGTTCGCGCCCATAGGCACACCAAGGTCAACGGCAACGCCAGCAAGAACGGGATTCGCCAACCCCAACTCTCCATCTGCGCGTCGCTGGTCAAGGCGGATACCGTACCGGCCACGGCGGCTGCCAGCGCGAAGCCTCCCGTGGAACCCAGCGGGGTGAACGCTCCATAGGTAGCCCGGAGTCGGGGTGGCGCCGACTCGGAGATGAACGTAGCGGAGCCGCCTACTTCGCCACCGGCAGAGAACCCTTGGATCATCCGCACTGCCACTAGCAGAACGGTCGCCCAAATGCCTGCCTGTGCGTAGGTCGGCAGGAATCCCATCGCGACGCTGCCCGCGCCCATGCAGACCAACGTGGCGATGAGGGCGGTCTTCCGCCCGAGCCGATCACCAATGTGTCCGAACACGATTCCGCCGAGCGGCCTCATGAGGTAGGCGGTGCCGAATACCGCCAAAGCCGAAAGCAACGCCGTGGTGGGGTTCTTCCCGGGAAAGAACGCTGGTGCCATGACGACGGCGAGGTACCCGTACAGACTGAAGTCGTAGTACTCGATCAACGTGCCGACGCCGCCTGCGATCGCCGCCCGGCGAGCCTTCCGCCGGTCAGCCGCCTCACCGCCGATTGCGCCATCCGGGAGAGCGATTCGCTCCGTCATACGGGTCCGCCTTTCGTCCAAACGCGTAGTGAGTTGAATCACACGAAACTAGCATCACTGCCGAACGATCGTTTGGCAATCGCACGCCTATGTTCAGTGACACGGATGAATGCACCTCAGGGAACGATTGTTACGCGACTTGACATAGGTATTCATCGTTCGGAGGATGCTTACAACGACCGAACGTTGGTTCGGCGGGACCGGATGACAGGAGATGCTCGCTGATGACAGCCGCTTCAGCCAATCGGGGAGCTCACGGGCAAGCAGAGCGCGTCGCGGCAAACTCACCCGCCGAGGTGGACGTGAAGAGGCTCACCGACTACCTCCGGCACGTCGGAATCCTCCCTGACGTGTCATCGCGACCCCTCACGGTGACACTGATCAGCGGCGGCCGATCGAACCCGACCTACCGGGTCGTCGATTCCAATCGCGCCTGGGTGCTCCGAAGACCGCCATACGGACACGTCCTGCCAAGTGCACACGACATGAAGCGCGAGTTCACGGTCATCAAGGCGCTGGCTGATACACCCGTGCCCGTTCCCGCGGCGATCCACCTCTGCGAGGACACCGACGTACTCGGTGCGCCCTTCTACTTGATGGAACTCGTAGAGGGCAAAGCGTTCGGGACGGTCGAGCAGGCGCTGCACCTGACACCCGAGGACCGGCGTCGCCTCGGCTTCGAGCTCGCGGACACCCTCGCCGCATTGCACGGTGTGGACCCGACGAGGGTCGGGCTGGCGAACTTTGGCCGCCCCGAAGGGTATTTGGCACGCCAACTTGACCGCTGGTCAAGGCAGTGGGAGGCATCGTGCACCAGGGATCGGCCCAATATTGCCGTGCTGCTGGACAAACTGCGTCGAGCGCTTCCCGTCACCGGCTTCCCTGGGATCGTGCATGGTGACGTCAAGCTCGACAACGTCCTCGTCTCGCCTACGGACGCAGGAAGGATTGTCGCCATGCTGGATTGGGAAATGGCGACGTTGGGTGACACCATGGCCGACGTCGGAACCATGTTGAGCTTCTGGGATCAGAATGACATCCCCGATCACCCGATCACCAAAGGGCTGGCACGACTCGACGGGTTCCCCACACGCGCAGAACTTCTCGACCGCTACGCCGAAGCACGCAGCATCGAGCCGCCCGCCATCGACTGGTACGTGGTGTTCGCCGACTTCAAGATTGCCGTGATCCTCGAAGGCATCAATGCCCGTCACCGCCAAGGTGCCACCGTAGGTGAGGGATTCGACGGTATCGCCGACATGGTGGATCCGCTACTGCAACGCGCCGTCGCATTAGCCGTCTCCTCCACCGATCCCGAACTGCGCCGTTGACACAACACTCGAGCCAAGGAGTTGGCATGAACTTCGAATACAGCCCCAAGGCCTTGGAGATCCAGACCAGGGTCAGGACATTCATGCAGGAGCGGATCCTGCCCGCCGAAGCTGTGGCCCGACAACAACTGGACGACAAACCACACCATTGGGGAGCCCCACCGATCGTCGACGAGCTCAAGGCGGAGGCCAAGAGCGCCGGCCTGTGGAACCTGTTCCTGCCCGCCCGCGAAGGCGCAGGAATCACCAACGCTGAATACGCGCCATTGGCTGAGCTCACCGGGTGGAGCCCGTTCCTCGCTCCAGAGGTGTTCAATTGCAGTTCGCCCGATACCGGCAACATGGAGCTGCTGCACCTGTACGGCACCGACGACCAGAAGGCACGGTGGTTGACCCCGTTGCTCGACGGCACGATCCGGTCCTGTTTCTCGATGACCGAACCCGACGTGGCCAGCTCGGATGCCAGCAATGTCCGTCTCGAGATCTCCGAAGACGGAGACGACTGGGTTTTGACCGGCCGTAAGTGGTGGTCGACGGCGGCACTGCGTGGCGACTGCAGGGTGGCGCTGGTCATGGGGGTGACCGATCCCGACGCCGCGACGGGCCGTCGGCACAGCATCGTGATGGTGCCGCTCGAGACTCCAGGGGTTGAGATACTGCGTTCCACAACGGTTCTCGGATTCACAGACCGGTACGAGGGTGGCCACGGCGAAATCAACTTCGACGGGGTTCGAGTCCCCCGTGGCAATCTACTGGGGCCGCGCGGTCAAGGATTCTCGGTTGCACAGGCCAGGCTTGGCCCCGGCCGGATCCACCATTGCATGCGACTGATCGGGATGGCCGAACGAGCCATCGCGCTGATGACCGCCAGAGCCAAGAGCCGCGTCGCTTTCGGCAAACCGCTCGCCGACGAGGGGGTGGTGCAGGCGACCGTGGCTGACGCCCGGGTTCATCTCGACGCCGCTCGATTGATGGTGTTGCGCGCCGCTTGCCACATGGACGCTGAGGGCAGCAAAGCTGCCCGGCACGACATTGCCGCGGCAAAGGTGTTGGTTCCCTCGACGGCAAAGAAGATCATCGACGACGCCATGCAGATATTCGGCGGCGCCGGGTTGTCGCAGGACACGATTCTGCCCGCCCTCTACGCGCAGGCACGTTTCCTGCAGATTGCCGATGGTCCCGATCAGGTGCACCGCCGTTCGCTGGCTCGCGCTGAGTTCGCAGCTTCTCCGGCGCTCACCGAGGTCACCCGATGAGTGACTACTCCACGCTCTTGGTCGACCGACCTCGGGAGGGCGTCGTGCTGGCCACCCTCAACCGGCCGGAACGACTCAACGCGATCTCATTCGCCATGTTCGACGAGTTCCTGCAGCTGCAAGCGGAACTCAACCGAGACCCGTCGGTGCGCGTCCTCGTCATCACCGGCGCCGGTCGCGGATTCTGCGCGGGATTGGATCTCGACGATGCCGCACGACTGCCCGATATGACGACAACCGAAATGATGGCCGGCCAACAGATCTGGGGTGCGGCGGTGTCCGGATTCCGGACTATGAAGGCGCCCGTCATCGCCGCGGTCAACGGCCCCGCCGCGGGGGCCGGTATGGGATTGGCCCTGGCCGCCGACATCCGAGTCGCCTCGGACACGGCGAAGTTCAACGCCGCGTTCGTGAAGGTAGGCCTGTCAGGTGGCGACGTCGGTACGTCCTGGGCCCTCCCGCGACTGATCGGGTTGTCACGCGCGACTGAGTTACTTCTGACGGGGCGATTCGTCCTGGCGGAGGAGGCTGAGCGTATCGGACTGGTGAGCAAGGTGGCTTCAGGTGATGCACTGCTCGATTCGGCCTATGCGCTGGCAGAGATGATCGTGTCGAACAGCCCGTTCGGGATGACGCTGACCAAGGCGGTACTCAAGGACAACGTCGACGCCCCCTCCTTGGAAGCTGCGGTGGCACTGGAGAATCGAAATCAAGTGCTGGCCACCAGAACCGACGACATGCGCGAAGCACTCGCCGCGTTCCGCGAAAAGCGACCCCCGGTCTTCACCGGGAGTTGACCCACTGACCGACAGGGATTCGTACCCGCCTCCAGGTTGCGTTCGCGCACAACTCGGGGGCGACTGTCGTCGGCCCCTGCCCGAGGTCACAATGTGGGGATGAAGGCAGCGGGACCAGCACGCGACGTCAAGCAGGTAATCGTTGAATCCGCATTACGTCAGATGGGCGAACGCGGCTATCACGGAACCACCATGCGCGAGATTGCTGAAGGTGCACAGATCACCGTGGCATCGATCTATCACCATTTCTCCTCTAAGCAGGAAATTCTGCAGGACATCACCGTGCACGCTCTGGAGGACACCCTTGCGATGACACGCGGGGCCGCGTTGAGGGCCGGACTCGCTCCGCTGGATCAGCTTCAGGCGATGGTGCGTGTGTGGACGGTGTATCACGCCAGCTTCCGCGATCAGGGCATAGTGACCGCCACCGAACTTCGTAGCCTAGATCCAACTGGGCGTCGACTGATCGTGACTCTGCGTGATCAACAGGAACAGATCTTTCGCGACGTGGTCCAGCGTGGCGTGGACGAAGGAGTATTTTTAACCCGATTTCCCGTTGATGCCGTACGGGCGATCATTACCACGGGCCAGCAAGTCTGTACCTGGTTCCGACCAGACGGGCCGCTCACCGCAGCGGAACTCGCTGAGCGCCATGCACTTTTGGCAGCGGCAATTGTCGAATCAACTGAAGTCCCTCGATGAGCTGACCACTGAAGGTCACCAATGACGCGACGAGCACAGTGCTCCGTGCGGTCCGTCGGCGGAGGCGACCACCGTTCCGTCGACCGCGAGCTCGCAACGGACCGTGACCCCTGCCGGTGACGACCCGATGCTGGCCGCCACCATCGCCCACCGATCGGGGTTGACCAGCGATACCTCGCGGACCCAGGACTGGCCCGGCCCCACAGACGCCTCGTCCCTCGGGCTGAACTGGTATGGGTTGTGGCTGTAGTCGGCCCACGTGGGCGGGTCGACGTCGCGGTAGTAGACGTCCACTTGGACCGGCTGATCGGCGGTTACCGTGTACGTCACCCGGTGCAACGGGAGATCGTCGGCCCTCGCCGTCGGCGCTGCCGCGAGCACCAGGAGCATCGAACTCAGGATTGCCATGGCGCCACGAACACGGCCGGGTGCCAGCACTTCGGGGCTCGTCATGCGTCACCACGCACCCATCGCGAAGCACCGTCGACGCCGACGCAACTGAGGAAGAGACCGTCGGGCGCCTGCGCGACGTTGTTCAAATATCCTCCGCAGTCGGCGTTCTCATCCTTGACTCCCACCATGGGAGGTGAACGGAAGTACCGCGGGCCGTACCGGCGGGGCGATCCGCAGAACACGAGTCGACCCCACGACGTCGTTCCGAACACGTAGTACCCGGTGTCCGAACATGACGCGCCGAGCACGACGCCGCCGCTGATGCCAGGGGTGCACGACGGTTGGTTGCACTCCGCGGGTGCAGCGCTCGCCACTCCCGATGACAGCATGCCGGCCAGCAGCAGCCCGGACAGAAGCACTGACGTCGCACGCACGGCGTCACTGTGGCACGTCGTCGAGCCGGCAGCTCGCGAATGCCCACTAGATGGGAGTGTGGCGGCCCAACGCGGACCGAACATCGGACAGTGGGTACGACGGCTGAGGAGAAGCGATGCGGGTTTCGAGTGTGCTTACGGCTATATGTGTGTCCGCCGGTGCGGTGGTGGCAACTGACTTGCCGGCGAGCGCCGGCCCCGCCGACTGGGGTCTCAACGGCACCTACGTCGCCACGTCCAACGGTGAATGGGCGAAGGTCAACGACGTCTTCCGGGACCAGACGAGCATCCGAAGCACCTGGACCATCAGTTCGACGTGCAGCTACCCCGGCGAGTGCACGGGCACGGTCAGCAGCGACTGGGGCTGGTCGGCGGCCATCTACCAGAGGAGTTCGGTGTGGTACCTCAAGCGCACCGTCGACGGCTGGCAGCCATGCCCAGACGGGAGTGCCGGCCCAGGTCTGCAGGTGTACCGGTTCTTTGCCTCCGCACCTGACGCCAGCTCCTCAGACCCGACGTCGACGACCCTCATGGGCGACGACCAGACAACCGGCGTCAGCGGATCCTGCGGAAGCAGCAAGGTGATCTTCATCAGCATCCCGTTCAAGTTGGTCAAGGTGAGTTAGCTGTTCTTCACGGTCAGGTTGTGAACGTTGAGGCGTTCGATGGGTGACTTGCCGCCGATGCCGGTGTGGGGTCGGTACGGTTCGGTTCTCTCGTCCACAACTCCTGGGCCGAGCGGGTCAGTGAATAGTGTTGAGCGATAACATGATCCGTTGTCGGTCATGGCCCGTTTGACGACGATTCCGTGCCCCGCGCAGTACGTTCTGGCCCGCCCCCAAGAACGCCACGGCAGTCTCCTTTGCGTTCATCGCCGAGAATCTCTGAGTACCGGCCCATCTTGCGGTGCAACCGGCTTGCGCACCGTCAGACCGGTGGCCTGGTTTAGATGGCGCAGCAACGGAATCCGGTAGCGACACAGCACCGCTTGGACCATAGAGCGGGGTAAACGCAGGTGGTAGGCGATGCGGTGCGGGCCGGGCTGCGACGCGGCTGACTGGAGCGATCGGTCATCACCGCGACGCCACAGTCGCGGTAGCAGTCAGCCCATTTCTTGGCGGTGGCCGGCGAGCACTGAAACCGCTCAGCGGCCCGACGGTAGGTCCGTCCGTCATCGACTGTCGCCGACGGGAGTCGGGTTCTGCCCTTCGGAATCAAGCAGGCACTAGCGTGGACCATGAGGACGTCTCGGTTACCGGGGTGCGTGTGGTACCCACACCGATACCGGAGGTCCTCACCTACTTCTTCGCGCCACGCCGCTCACAACTTGCCTGGCCAAACAACTGGCCGGCCCCGCGGGGTTTCACCCGGGGAGCAGATCCTTCCACGACCTCGGCCCGGAATGGGCGACCAGATCGGACTGTCGGTACACCTTGCCGTCGGGTGCGGCGTACTGACCTGTCTTCGGGTCGTAGGTGGCGAACGCGACCGAGGGTCCAGTCGATCCTCCGCCGTCGAAAGCACTTGGCGCAATAGATGGTTCGGTAGGAGCCGGTGGTGGCGGGGTCGGGGTCGGGGACTCCTGGGGCATAGGGGTTCCCTGCAACGGACCGTAGGTGTTCGAGTCGCGACCCGCGCGATCGTCCGGCGGGACGCCCTGTGCGATCAAATTCGGATCGATCGGGTACGCCCCGAGTGCGTGCTGATGCATCGCCAGCGGCTCGTAAGGCTTGTCGCTGTCGCAGATCTCCACAGTAGGGGCCCGCTTTCCAGGCTTGCCCATGCACGGGTAGTTGCGCGCACCACGGACACCGATTGGAGAATCTTGCGGCAGCTTGCAGTACAACCCGTCCGGAGTGTCGATGACGGTGGTGTCCTCCGGAGACCGCCACATGTTGGGCGGCAGGAATCCAACGGTGCACGCCGGCGGGTCGCCGATGTTGAGCGTGAAGTCGCCCAGCGACATACCGGTGGGATTGTTCTTCGGCGCGCCGTAGGACTGTGTCGAGGCGACGGTCGGCGGCAACAGGACCAGCAGCTGTTCCAGTGACGGATGGTAGGTCACCCCCACCTGGCCGAGCGTCCTGAGATTGGCCAGGAGCAGCGGCAACGTCGGCTTGACCTGATCGAGCAGGCGTGATGCCTCGTCTGCGGCACCAGGGCCCTCCTGCAAGACATTTCGTATCTGGGGGTCGTTGGCCTCGAGTTGCTCGCTGATTCCCCGAAGGCTCCGGGCCCACGTTCCGATCGCGTCGATGGACTGCGCCTGACCGTCGAGAAGCGGCCCGCTGTCGTCGATCAGCGACCGCGTTTGATCAGACACGCCGTTGAAGTCGCCGATGATGCGCGACGACGAATCCAGCAGCGATCCGAAGTCGTACCCGGCTCCGTTGAACGCCCGGAAGGTCTCGTCCAGCAGGGGGCTGATCTTTTCGGTCGGAATGCTGCCGACCAGTGCGCTGACTTGGTCCAACATCGGACCCACCGCTTGAGGAATCGAGGTGCGGTCCACCGGAATGGACGCGCCGTCCTCCAGGAACGGGCCCGAATCGTCGACGGGTTGAAGGTCGACGTACTGTTCACCAACTGCCGAGACGCTCAACACCGCAGCGTGAAGGTCGACGGGGATCCGCGGCGAGGTGTTCAACGACATTGTCGCCGTGGCACCTTCGCGGGTCGGCCGCACGTCGGTGACCTTTCCGATCTGCACTCCTCGATACGTGACGTTGGAGAACCGATAGAGGCCGCCGGTAGCCGGCAGGTTTAGCGTCACAGTCATGCGCCCGATCCCGAGCAGGGTGGGCGCCTGCAGATAGACGCCGATCATCACCGCCACCCCGACTACCGACACGATCGCGAAGATGGCGAGTTGGATGCGAACGAAGCGAGTCAGCATCAGTTGCCACCTTCCGTGGGCGGCGTGGCCTCGGGCACTGGCGCCACCACTGGTGGATCGACACCGTCCGGGGACTGCGGTGGCGTGGGGACGGCGGGGTCGCCTGACTGCTGCGAGACCGGCTGCGGCGGGTCGACCAACGGAGGTATCTCGGCAACCGCTGTCGGCGGGGCCGTAACAGGAGCGTTCAGTGGATCCTTGGTGTAGTTGGCGTAGAACGGATCTCCCGGTGCCGGCACCAGCGGGGCGCCTTCCTGACCGAACCGGGTGCCCAGGAGGAGTCCCCGCTTGAGTCGGGGGATGGTGAAGTCGAAGGTGATGAACTCGTTGAGGTAGTCACCCCTGATGGCCCGGTCGATGAAGTTCTGCGGGTACGGGTAGGTCGGGACGTAGGCGAGGTCGGTGCCCAGGCTCGGTCCCACGTCGGCCAGCGCGCGCACCGTCGGTTCCAGGTTCTTCAGGTTTTGCACCAGGTCTTCCTGCGTTGCGTTGATTACCCCGGTCGCGGTGTTGCTGAAGATCCGGAACTTGTCGAGGGCTGTGGTGATGCGCGGCCGTTCCCGGTTCAGGACGTCGAGGGCAGGCGGAATCCGTTTTAGCGCTTGGGTGATGACGTCGCTCTGGCCGGAAAGCGTGCCGGCGAGCCGGTTCAGCGCGGAGATGGAGGCGACGATGTCGGCCCGCTGCCTGTCGAAGACTCCGAGGAAGTCGTTGAGTCGAGTCAGCAGGTCACGCACCTGGTCCTCGCGACCGTTGAGGGCGGCATTGAACTCGTTGACGATGTCACCGATCTTGCCGAGCCCGCCCCCGTTGACGACCACCGAGAGCGACGACAGCGTCTGTTCGGTCGAGGGATACGTCATGGAGCGGTCGAGCCCGATCGTGGCGTCTGGCGCCAGCATTCCGGCAGGTGATTGCCCCACAGGCGCATTCAGGGCCAGGTGCATCGAACCCAGCAGGCTGGTCTGCCCCACCGAGGCAACCGCGTTGGCGGGTACCACGACGTCGGGCTTCACCGAGATCTCGACGTCGGCATGCCAATTGCGGACCGTCATCTTGCTGACGCTCCCCACGACGACGTCACTGATCAGAACCGGCGAATTGGGTTCCAGCGTGCCGACGTTGCTCAGCTCGACGTGATAGGTCCTCGCGCCCTCACCGCGTCCGACGGTGCCCGGTAACGGTAGAGAGTTCAGGCCGTTGAACGAACAGCCACTGGCAGCCAGCACGACGCAGGTGGTCGACGCCACGACGGTGGTGAGCGAACGCCGCGCGATCATGGTGTGCCTTCCGGTGCCGGCGGTGCTGATTGTGCCTCCGCCGGGAGCAGGATGTCTTGCAGGTTGGCGGGCGTTTGCACGGGAGGCGCTTCTGGCACCCCGGGCGGGATCGGCGCTCCCCTGAACAGTGCGGGTGACGGATCGGCCGGTAACCCGTTGGGCGCGTAGGCCCCCGGCGCACCGGGAGGAGCACCCCACCCGGGCGGGGGCGGTACGTCGCCCGCACCGGTGTACGCCGACACTTCAGGCGGGACGCCTGGCAGGTCGGGGCTGCCACCCGATCCACCGGGTGCGAGAGCGGGATCGGTGTAGACGAGGTTCTCCGGGCTAGGCGACTTGCGCAGGTACGAGTTGAACGGGAACGGCAGATAGTTGAAGTTGATGAGTCGCAAGGCCGGTCCAAGGTACTGGGCGCACAGCTTCGACGTTTCCGACGCTGTCGCGTTCTTCACCGCGGCGATGGCCGAGCACACCACAGCCACCGGATTGGCGAAGTTGGAAAGGGCGAAGGCACCGACGGCTGTTCCGCTGTCCGGGTTGTAGATGTTGTACCCGTTGGCAATTGCGTTGGGCGCGACGTGGAGAACGTTCTCCAGAGCTGTGCGGTTGTCGACGAGGTTCTGGGTGACGTTGTTGAGTCGCTGAAGCTGCTCGGAGGTCTGGTCACGACTTCCAGCGATGAACCTCTTCACATCGACGACGGCGGCACTGAGATTGGTCAACGCGGCGTCGAGATCGTTGCGGCTGCCGTCGACGACGCTGGTGACGCTGGCCAACCGGTCCTGGAATTGCACGATCTCGGTGTTACTGTCTCGCAGCGCACCGATGAAGGTTTGCAGGCTCTTGATGATCTCGACGATGTTGCCACTGCCGTCGGCGAGAATTCGACCCACGCCCGAGAGCTGGGCTATCGCCTCTCTGAGCTTGTCACCGTTGCCATTCATGGCGTTGGCGGCGCTGTCGATGAAGCGGTTCAACGAGGTTCCCGACGCGTCGTTGACCGGTCCCAGATCGGTTGCCAGTCGCATCAGCTGGTCCTTGACCTGATCCCACTCGACGGGCACCGCCGTGCGTTCGACTCCGATGCGCGCACCGTCTGCCATGGTCGGCCCGCTGTCCTCGTAGGCCGGCGCCAGCTGCACGTAGCGGGCTGCGACGAGGTTCTGCGCCATGATGACTGCCTTGGCGTCGGCGGGGATCGGCACGCCGTGATCCACTGCCAGGGTCACCTTTGCCTGCGCGCCTTGCGGTTCGATCGATTCGATGGTGCCAACCGTGACGCCCGCGACCCGCACCTCGTCACCAGGGTAGATCGATGTCGCCGAGGTGAAGTAGGCGGTGATCGTGGTCGGGCGGGTAAGGGCGTCGTGCAGCACTACGGCCGTGCCTGCGACCAGCAGGCTCGCCAACACGATGGCCAGTGTCCTACTGAGGCGCGCCTTCCGGGCGGCGATCATCGACTTCCTCCCGGGATGCCGTTGTGCGGCCACGGAATCTCTGCGCGTGGGCCGGCATTGTCCGGTGGCTGCCCGGCGTTGACGCCGCGACGGAATCCGAACGCGTAGTCGAGAAAGGGCTGCAGCGTCTGCGCGGGCAAGAGGTTGCCGACGAAGGCGTTGTAATAGAAGCCGTTGTTTACCGATTCACCCTGCGTCACCTGGTATTTCGCCAGCCCCTTGAGCGCCTTGGCGATGTTGTCGCGGTTCTTCTCGAGCATGGCCGTCACCGAGTTGAGCTTCTCCAATGTCGGGGCCAATTCGGCCTCGTTGTCGGCTACCAGGCCGGAAAGCTGTTGCGACAGCGCCGAGGTGTTGGCCAGCAGGTTGACGATGGCGTACCGCCGCTCGTCGAGCACACCGAGCAGATCGTTGGCGTTGAGCAGCAGGGTGTTCACCTGCGCGCTGCGTTGCGACAGAATTCCCGTGACGTCGGCGGCACTCTTGAGTAGCCTGCCAAGGGATTCGTTACGGCCGTTCAACGTCTGCGACAGTCGCGTCAGCCCGTCGAACGTCGGCCCCAGTTGGGGCGCCACCCGGTCGATCGTGTCTGACAGCGTGTCGAGGGATTGCGTCAGAGACGCCGTATCGGTTCCCTCGGTGTTGGACGCGAAGTCGCTGACGGCGTTGGTCAGCGAGTACGGCGACGAGGTGCGGGTGACGGGAATGGTGTCCGCCGCGTGCATGGTGTCGGCTCCGGCTGGCTCCAGGGTGAGCATTCGGGCCCCCAACACGGTTCCCGTCCTGATGTGCGCGGTGGTCTCGGTGCCGAGACGCACGGTGCCGTCGAGGGTGAATCCGACCAACGCCTTGCCACGGTCGAGCTCGACACTCGTCACCCGGCCCATCGTCACGCCCGACACCTTGACGTCGTTGCCCGCCGTGAGTCCGCCCGCCTCGGCGAAGAGCGCGCGGTAGTGCACCGACGTCGCCCATGAGATGAGCGTCTGAGGCTGCAGACCGACCGCAATGACCAGCACGATCAGGACCACACCGATGAAACCGGAGCGAATTAACTTAGACCCCTTGTACTTCAGCATCAGGGCTCCCCGCATCGTCCGGTGTTTTGCATGATCCAAGGGAAGTACGCGGTGCGGCCTTGCAGGTCGGTCACCCGCACGTTCATTCCACAGAGGTATTGGTTGATGAAGCTGCCGTAGGAGCCGAGCCGCACCAACTTGCGGTAGTTCTCGGGCGCCTTCTGGAGGGCGAGGTCCAGGCGCGCCTTGTCGTCGTCGTTGGACAGCAGCGGGGCGACTCGGGTGAGTTGGTCGACGGTGCCGGACAGCGGAGGCCGTGCCTGTGTCAACAGATCGGCGATGGAGGCAGTGCCCGAGTCGAGCGCGGTGATGGCCTCGCCGATGGGATCACGCTCACGCGACAAACCGGTGATGAGTTCTTCGAGTTTTCCGACGGCACCAGAGAACTGGTCTCCGTCCTTGGCTACGACGGCCATCACCTGCTGCAGGTTGTCGATCAACTGTTGGACGGTCTGGCCGTTGTCGGCCAGCTCACTCGTGAACGAAGACGTCTGCGCCATCAAGGACTCCACGTTGCCGCTCTGCCCCTGCAGAATTTGAATCAGCGAATTGGTGAGGGCGTTGACATTCTGTGGATTCAGGCCCTGAATGACGGGTTTCAGTCCACCCAGGAGCATGTCGAGGTCCAGGGCAGGCGCGGTCCGCTCCACCGGGATCCGAGAGTTGGGCGGCTGAATCCTGGTCGAGCCCGGCCCGTCCAGCAGGTCGAGATACCGATTGCCGACGAGGTCCAGGTAGCGCACGGCGACCTTGGTCCCCGTGGTCAACGCGACTGTGCGATCGGCGTCGAAGCCCACCAGAACCTCGTTGTCTTCTTGCAGCGCAACGCCGGTCACCGTTCCGACGCGAATTCCGGCCACCCGCACGGAATCACCGGACTTGAGGCTGGAGGCGTCCGTGAACACCGCGGTATAGGTGTTCGTCGATCCGGTGCGGTACTGCCCGAGTATCACGAACAGCGCAGCGGTCAGCAGCACCATGATCAAGCCGAAGACGCCGAACTTCACGGCGGTGCCGCGAGATTTCGTCATCCTGGCTGGCCGACCTGCGCGGTGTTACGCGGTGGACCGTCGAGTGGTCCGAACAGAGCTTGCTTCAGCGCATCGGAGTTCAACAGGATTCCTTGGTTTCCGTATTGGCCTGGGTTGGCGTCGATGTCGGTGACCACGAACGGGGGTCGTTTTCCGAAGCCGACGTTCGGGAGGTCCATGCACTGCGGTCCGCCCTTGGCCGCCACCTTGGGCAGGTTCCCCGGGTAGCGGTACCGCTCGGTGCCCAGGAGGAACGAATCCAGCAACATGATTCCCGGAAGTGGCTGAGGCGGACCCGTCGCGAGCGGCTCGAGGCCGCCGAGTGCGCAGGTGATGGCGGGGTTGTACTGGTTGGTCAACGCGGTGGTGGGCAGCAGTAGATGCAGGAAGTCGGCCAGCGGTTCGCCGTTTGTCGACAGCACGTCGTTTCCGATGTCGGCCAACCCAATTGCGCTGACCAACAGCGAATCGAGATCGGCTTGACGTTCGACGAGCGTGTCACTCAAATGGGTCGCGTGGTCGACCGTGGCGACCAAGTCGGGTGCCGCGTCGGCATAGGCGCTGATCACCGGTGGGGCCACCGCGATGTCGTGACTCAGATTGGAAAGGCTGGGGTTGAGCTTGACCAGGAGCGCGTCGAGATCCGACAGCGTCTGTCCCAGCTTCTCGCCGCGACCGTCGAGCGCCTGACCGAAGGCACCGAGGGTCTCGTTGAGCTTCTCCGGTTGAACCTGCGACAGCACCGACACCAACTGTTGGAACACCGTGTTGATTTCCACCGTCACGTGCTTGGCGGCGAGGACCTGCCCTGCATACATCGATTGGGACGACGGATCCGGGGGCGGCACCAGTTGGACGAACTTGGAGCCGAAGACCGTCGTCGAGGCCACGTCGACGAGCGCGTTGGCCGGAATGATGGAGAGCAGATCAGGGTCCATGGCTAGGTGGATCGCGGATTGGCCGTCGGGAAGCGATTCGATGGACACCACTTTCCCGACCTGTGCACCGTGCAACTTGACCTTGGCATCAGGGCCCATGACCAAGCCCGCTCGCGGCGAAAGCACGGTCACCGGAACGGATTTCGTTGCGCCACCGCGGAAGAGCACGACGGCTCCGGCGATGATGGCGAAGATCACGACGATCGTGGCCAACCCCACCAGGGGTCGGGTGCGTTCACGCATCACGGATGCCTCTCAGCCCGACAGATTGAAGTTGCCGTTGGCGCCGTAGACCGCCAGCGAGATGAGCAGGGTCACCGAGACGACGACGATCAGCGACGTGCGCACGGCCGTTCCCACCGCAACGCCCACCCCGGACGGCCCGCCGGTGGCGAAGTAGCCGTAGTAGGTGTGGATGAACAGGATCGCCAATGCCATCAGGACGGCCTGCAGAAACGACCAGAGCAGGTCGATGGGATTGAGGAACGTTTCGAAGTAGTGGCCGTAGAGACCGCCGGACTGGCCGAGCAGTACGACGGTGGTGAACTGGCTCGCCAAGAACGACAGGATGACGGCGATCGAGTACAGCGGGGTGATGGCGATCATCCCCGCCACGATGCGGGTGCTCACCAGGTACTCGATCGGACGGATGCCCATCGCCTCCAGCGCGTCGATCTCCTCGTTGATCCGCATGGCACCCAATTGCGCGGTGACGCCCGCCCCGAAGGTCGCGGCCAGCCCGATGCCCGCGACGATCGGCGCCGAGATGCGGACGTTGATGAACGCCGCCAAGAAGCCGGTAAGCGCCTCGATGCCGATGTTGCCGAGCGAGCTGTAGCCCTGAACCGCCAGCACCCCGCCGGTGGCCAACGTCAGGAACCCGACGATCACGACGGTGCCACCGATCATCGCCAATGTGCCTGCGCCCATGCTGATCTCGGCGATGAGGCGGATGATCTCCCGTCGGTAGCGGGTGGCGGCGAACGGTGTGGCGGCCAGCGACCTGCCGTAGAACAGGATGTGGTCGCCGAGCGCGCTGAGCGCAGCAACCGGTCGACTGGCGCTGCGCACCAGGCGGGGATAGTTCGCCCGCAACATCGTGGCGGCGCTCATTTGGACGTCATCTGGATGCCGATCGCCGTCACCACGACGTTCACCACGAACAGGGCCATGAACGCAAACACGACGGTCTCGTTGACGGCGTTGCCGACGGCCTTGGCTCCCCCGCCGGTGATCGTCAGTCCGCGGTAGCACGCGACCAGGCCGGCGATCAGCCCGAACAGGGTCGCCTTGACGCACGAAATGATCACTTCGGGTACGCCTGTCAGGAGCGTGATCCCCGCGGCGAAGGCACCGGGATTGACGTCCTGGACCAGGACGGAGAAGAAGTAGCCCCCCATGATGCCGATGATGCACACCAGGCTATTCAGCAGTAACGCGACCAGACCGGAGGCCAACATTCGCGGTGTGACGAGACGCTGGACCGGGTTGATGCCGAGCACCTCCATCGCGTCGATCTCCTCACGGATCGTCCGCGAGCCAAGGTCCGCACACATCGCGGTGGCACCTGCGCCGGCCACGATGAGCACGGTCACCAAGGGGCCGACCTGTGTGACCGCGCCGAACGCAGCTCCGGCGCCGGAGAGGTCCGCTGCGCCGAGTTCGCGAAGCAGGATGTTGAGGGTGAAGCTCACCAGGACGGTGAAGGGAATGGCCACCAGAAGGGTGGGCGCAAGCGACACCCGGGCGACGAACCATGACTGGTCAAGGAATTCACGCCATTGAAATGGCCGCACGAAGACGAACTTCACGGCGTCCACCGACATTGCAAACAGCCCGCCGATCGCCTGCATCGGAGCGTTGAGGCTCACCCGACCCATCGCTGCTCCCTTCCGATCCGGCGCACGGGTCTTGGGACGCCCGTGTCTCGACGGGCAACCATCGCAGTACCGTGACTCCCGACACAGTGGCCCTCCCACTTGATGGGAGACACGTCTGGGCGGTGTCACGACGATTGCGGCGCCGGCCCGGCCAACGGGATCGTGGGCTCCGCCCGCCGGACGATGTGACAGGCTGTCGCCACCACGGCCCAAACCTTGGAGGGACCCATGACCCAGCCTTCGGCGCAGACGACGACGGACGATGATCGCGACGGTCTCCGTGAAATCGGTACGCCCGCAGGGGTGTTGCGGTACTACGACGTCGGCGACGGCCCGGCGCTGCTGTTCCTGCACGGCTCGGGGCCAGGAGTCACGGGTTGGCGCAACTTTCGCGGGGTTCTGCCCACGTTCGCCCAGAGCTTCCGGTGCCTGATCCTGGAATTCCCTGGGTTCGGCGTCAGCGACGACTTCGGTGGCCATCCGATGGTCACGGCCCAGGGCGTGGTCGCACCGTTCCTCGACGCCTTGGAGCTCGAGCGCGTGGACGTCATCGGAAATTCCATGGGTGGCGGCGTCGGCGTCAACACTGCCATCCACCATCCGAATCGAATCGGACGACTGGTGACGATCGGCGGGATCGGCACCAACGTCTTCAGCCCGGGTCCGAGTGAGGGCATCCGATTGCTCCAGGAGTTCACCGAGGATCCCACTCGTCAGCGGCTCGTCGACTGGCTCAACTCCATGGTCTTCGATCAGTCCTTGGTGACCGACCAGCTCGTCGAGGAGCGCTGGCAGCTGGCCACCGACCCCGAGACTCTGGCCGCCGCCCGCCGGATGTATGGCAAGGCCGCCTTCGCCGCGATGATGGAGATGATGAAGACGGCCGACGTGCCGATGCCGTGGGCCCAAATGCACAAGGTGGCGGCTCCGACGCTGATGACGTGGGGCCGCGACGACCGGGTGAGTCCGCTGGACATGGCCCTGATCCCGATGCGCACCATCCCGAATGCGGAATTGCACGTGTTCCCCAACTGCGGGCACTGGGCCATGATCGAAGCCAAGGCCGCATTCGAGAGCACCGTCCTGAGCTTCCTTCAGCGCGGCTAGTCGCGAGCACCGAATCGGCGGAATCGCCACAGATATCGAGGGGTCTGCACCCACGTCGGCGCCGTCGGCCAGTCGTCGGAGCGGAAGTACGCGTCGGATCCCCCGTCGACGAATACCACGCTGCCGCAGAGGAAGTCAGCGGCATCGGACAACATGAACACGATCCACTCGGCCAGGCGTTCCGGGTCACCGTACCCACCGATCGGGACCGGGAAGCCGCGGATGGCCTTGGCCTCCCGCGGTGTGGCCAGCTGCTTCTGCAGCAGCGGCGTCATGACCGCCCCAGGGGCCAGCGCGTTGAGCCGGATACCTCGGCCCGCCCACTGCGGCGTCACCGCCTGACGCCGCACCCATCGACTGACCGCGATCTTCGACGCCGCATATGCCATGGCCGGCGCCGCGCGCCGAAACGGACGCAGCCACCGTAGGGCCGCGTCGACGTCGTCGGACAGCAGGGAGCGCACGGCGCGCCGCGGCACCATCGGCACCGTCGTGGCCGAATTACTGCTGACCACGACGACTTTTGCGTTGCCGGTGGCAGCCAGGGCGGTCCGCCAAGCAGTCGCCAACTCGACGACGCCGCGGTAGTTGGTCTCGAGGATGAGTCGTGGCCGATCAAGCCCAGGTGTGGGCCCCACACCCGCGGCGAGCACGGCACCGTCGAGACGGTGCGCCGCAACGTCGAGAACAGCCGCCGACGCCCGTGCCCGTCCGGAAGCCGTTGAGAGATCGGCTATGACGTCGGCGTCGTGGAGGTCGACTCCGATGACCCGGTGTCCGTTGGCCCGCAACCACTCCGATGCCGACCGCCCCATCCCCGAGGCCGAGCCGGTGACGGCGTAGGTGCCCACCGGTCAGGAGCCCTTGAGAAGGCGAAACCCCTTGTAGCCGGCAGCGGCGACCTCGTGACAGATGTCGAGGTAGACCGCGAACCCTCCGATGAACAACATGAAGACCCTTGGCTTACCGGGCACATTGGCTCCCATGTACCAGGAGTTCGCCTGGGGAAACAGGGTGGCGTTGGCGCGCCGGTTGCACTCGACGATCCACTCGTCCACCGCATCCGGTTCGGCTTCGATGCCGACGTAGCCGTGCTCGTCGAGGTAACCGATCGCATCGGCGATCCAGTTCACGTGCGCCTCGGCATGCAGCACCATGTTGGCCAGCACCGCGGGCGCGCCTGGCCCCGACACCAGGAACATGTTGGGAAACCCGTCCACGCCAAGCCCGAGGTACGTCCGCGGTCCGTCCGCCCAGTCGTCCCGCAACCTCTGCCCCCCGCGGCCCACGATGTCGATCTTGGCCAGCGTGCCGGTCATGGCGTCGAATCCGGTCGCGAGCACGATGGCGTCGAGTTCGTAATGTCCCTCGGTGGTGGTGATTCCCGTCGCGTCCACCGACACGATGGGTGACTTACGGACACTGACCAGCTTCACGTGGGGCCGGTTGAAGGTCTGAAAGTAGTTGGTGTCGGTGCAGATTCGCTTCGTGCCGATGGGATGGTCAGTCGGGATGAGCAGATCGGCGACATCTGGGTCGTCGACGACGCCGCGGATCTTCTCCTCGTAGAACTTGCGAGCCTCGTCGTTGGCGGCGCTGTCGGTCATCTGGTCGGCGAAGGTCTTGGAGAACAACACCCCGCCGAGCTGCCACCGGGTCTCGAAGGCCTCCCGCCGTTCTTCGGGGCTGGCCTCCATCGTCAGCTTGGGGTGCGCCACGTGCGGCGAGCCGCCGCCGCTGCGCCACGACAGCCGACGCCGCTCGGCGTAGTCGGCCTTAACCGCCGCGACATCGTCGGGCGTCAAGGAGCGATTGCCGGCTGGAACGCTGTAGTTGGGCGTGCGTTGAAAGACGACCAACTGCTCGGCCTGGTCGGCGATGACCGGAATGGACTGGATACCAGAGGATCCGGTGCCGATGACCGCAACCCGCTTACCGGTGAAGTCCACCCCGTCGTGGGGCCAGTGCGCCGTGTGATGGATCTGGCCCTTGAAGGTGTCCAGTCCGGGAAAGCTCGGGGTCAGTGCCGCCGAGAGCGGTCCGGTGGCCATGATGACGAACCTGGCGCGCACCACTTCTCCAGTGTCGACGCGCACCGTCCACGTGGAGTCGTCCTCGTCGAAGGTGGCAGACACCACCCTGGTGTCGAAGTCGATTCCGGCGCGCAGGTCGAGCTTGTCCGCGACCCAGTTGATGTAGCGCAGGATCTCGGCCTGGGTGGCGTACTTCTCCGACCACGTCCATTGCTGCTGGAGTTCATCGGAGAACGAGAAGCTGTAGTCGACGCTCTCGACGTCGCAGCGCGCACCCGGGTACCGGTTGAAGTACCACGTGCCGCCCACCTCGGGGGCGGCTTCGAAGACGCGTGTGGTCAAACCTCGGGTGCGCAGTTCGTGCAGGGCGTACAGACCGGCAAATCCCGCTCCGACCACTACGGCGTCCACTGACGTGGCCTGTCGCTCTGCGCTGTCACTCACCCTCCCGAAGATAGGCATCCCGACACACAGTGCGACATCGGTTCCCGATCACCGGGCCATTGGCCGCGCCCGTCCCGACCATCGGGCGCAACCGTTGTGACGCCGACGAGGATGGCGACACTGGACGCCACACCCGCACCCACACCCTTGAGGATCGATGACCGACGCCACTAGTCGCAGTGTCATGGTGACCGTCACCGAGGTCATCGACGAAACCGCCGATGCACGATCACTGGTACTGGCCATTCCCGAGGACGCCCGCGCGCGATGGGATCACCAGCCGGGACAGTTCCTCACGTTGCGTATCCCTAGCGACGTGACCGGGTCGGTCGCGCGCTGCTACTCGCTGGCGAGTTCACCGCACACCGACGCCTCGCCCAAGGTCACGGTGAAGCGAACCAAGGACGGCTACGGTTCGAACTGGTTGTGTGACAACGTCGCTGCCGGCGCCGAGCTGGAGGTGTTGCCACCTGCGGGGACGTTTACACCGAAGGACTTGCACGGCGACGTGGCGTTGTGGGCGGGCGGGAGCGGCATCACCCCGGTGCTGTCGATCCTCAAGTCCGTGCTGACGGCCGGGACCGCACGCGTCACGCTGGTGTACGCCAATCGCGACGAGCGGTCGGTGATCTTCGCCGCTGAACTCCGCGAGCTCGCGGGCCGCTTTCCCGATCGGCTGACGGTGACGCATTGGCTGGAGTCGGTGCAGGGCCTGCCGTCGACGGCCCACCTCGCCGCACTCGCGGCGAACCTTCGGGATTGGGACCACTATCTTTGCGGCCCAGCACCATTCATGACAGCAGTTCAGAGCGCGCTGGCCGGGATAGGGGTCCCCCGCGCGCGGATTCACGCCGAAGTGTTCGCATCGCTGTCCGGTGATCCATTCGCCCCGCCCCCGGTCGACGTGGGCGGCGCCGACGGCAGCGGTGCCGACGACGCGCACTTGGAAGTCGATCTCGACGGGCAGGTCCACCGACTGAGCTGGCCCCGGCGATCCACCCTTGTCGAGGTGCTGCTCGCCGCCGGCATCGACGTTCCCTATTCGTGCCGCGAAGGTCAGTGTGGCTCGTGTGCCTGCACTGTGACCGACGGCCAAGTGGCAATGGAGCGTGCGGACATCCTGGAGCCGGAGGATTTGGCGGACGGGATCGTCCTGGGTTGCCAGGCCCGCCCGGTGTCCGACGGCGTTCGGATTGAGTTCTGACGTCATGACTTCCCGGTCCGCTGACCGGGATGACCGCACAGAATCGCACCAGCGATCGAAGACCATCGAAGACAACCATCGGAGCAAGGGGCATTGACATGAGCGAACGTGTGATGGATCGGATCGCCGACGTTGCGGACCAACTGCGTCGGCAGGCGTGGGAGGCCGAGACACTTGGCCAGCTGCCCGAGACCACGGTCAAGCAGATGAAGGCGGCCGGGTCCATTCGGATGCTCCAGCCCAAGAAGCACGGCGGGCTCGAAGTACATCCGCGAGAGTTTGCCGAGACGGTGATGGCGACGGCGGCGTTGGACCCGGCTGCCGGCTGGGTCAACGGCGTGGTCGGCGTGCACCCCTACCAGCTGGCCTACGCGGATCCCCGCGTCGCCGAAGAGGTCTGGGCTACCGACGTCGACACGTGGGTGGCCTCGCCTTACGCCCCGCAAGGCGTGGCCAAGCCCGTGGACGGCGGCTACGTCTTCAACGGCCGCTGGCAGTTCAGCTCCGGCACCGACGCATGCGACTGGATCATCCTCGGAGCGATGATCGGTGACGCGGACGGCAAGCCGTTGATGCCCCCACAAATGCTGCACATGATCCTGCCCCGTTCGGACTACGAGATCGTGCCGGACTCGTGGAACGTGGTGGGGCTGCGCGGAACCGGCTCCAAGGACGTCATCGTCAAGGACGCATTCGTGCCGGCCTACCGCACCATGGACGCGATGAAGGTCATGGACGGGACGGCCCAACGCGAGGCCGGGATGACCGAAACCCTTTATCTCATGCCGTGGTCTACGATGTTCCCCCTTGGCATCTCCTCGGCGGTGATCGGCATCGCTGAGGGCGCTCTTGCCGCCCACCTGGACTACCAACGCGAACGCGTCAACTCCAGCGGAGTGGCCGTCAAGGACGACCCCTACGTGATGTATGCGATCGGTGAAGCCGCCGCCGACATCAATGCCGCCCGCCAGGAGCTCCTGGCCAACGCCGACCGCATCTACGACATGGTCGACGCAGGCAAGGAAGTCTCGTTCGAGGACCGCGCCGCGGGCCGGCGGACTCAGGTGCGGGCCGTACACCGGGCGGTGTCCGCCGTCGACGAGATCTTCGCGCGCTCCGGCGGTAACGCAATGCGGATGGACAAGCCGCTGCAACGGTATTGGAGAGACGTGCACACCGGCCAGGCGCATGCGATTCACGTCCCCGGAACCGTCTATCACGCCGCAGCACTCAGTTCCTTCGGCGTCGACCCGCAGGGTCCACTGCGGGCGATGATCTGACGCTGCAAGCCTTCGAGCAAAGGAAACACGTGGGACTCATCAAGAGCTTGGGCTATGTCAAGGTGCAGACCGCCGACGTCGCGCGGTGGCGCCGGTTCGCCTTCGAGGTATTGGGATTCGCCGAGGGCACCGGTCCTGACGACGACGCCCTCTACCTGAGGATGGACGAGCGCGCGGCCCGCATCGTCGTGGTGCCCGCCGAGACCGATCGCATCGTGACCGTCGGCTGGGAGGTGCGCGACCACGCCGCCCTGGATCGCGTGAAGGCTGCGCTCAACGGGGTCAGCGTGCCGTTCAAGCAACTGGCGCAGGAGGACGTCGACGCGCGCCGCGTCGAGGAGGCCATCGCGTTCGAGGACCCGGCTGGCAACTCGCTTGAGGTGTTTCACGGTGCGGTACTCGATCACAGCCCCGTCGTGACGCCGTTCGGAGCGAAGTTCGTCACCGGCAACCAGGGACTTGGGCACGTGGTCCTGCCGGCAACGGACGTCAATGGTCTCTTCGATTTCTACGTCGACACAATGGGATTCGTCTCGCGCGGCGCGTTCCGCGTGCCGACGCCGCCGGAGTACGGACCCGTGCGGGTCCGGTTCCTGGGTACCAACGAACGGCACCACAGCCTGGCGATCTGTCCGGCGACGACCGTGCGTGACCCGGGCCTCATCCATCTGATGGTGGAGGTGGACAGCCTCGACGCGGTCGGGCAGGCGCTCGACCGCGTCAACCGAGACGGTTTCCAGCTCTCCTCCACACTTGGTCGCCACACCAACGACAAGATGGTGTCGTTCTACGTGCGGGCACCTGGCGACTGGGACGTCGAGTTCGGCACCGAGGGCATGCGCGTCGACGAAGATTCGTACACCACAGAGGAAATCACCGCCGACAGTTACTGGGGTCATGCCTGGGTGAGCGACCTCCCCGCAGCGATGCGGCCGTGAAAGTCCAACAGGACGTCACACCCATCCCCGCCGAATCGATCGATCGCTGGGATCACGAGGCGGACGTCGTGATCGCCGGGTATGGGGTAGCCGGAGCTGCTGCGGCGGTCGAGGCGATCGCCGCGGGAGCGGACGTGCTCGTCCTGGAACGCACCGGTTCGTGGGGAGGCGCGGCTGCGATGGCGGGCGGCTTCATCTATCTCGGCGGGGGTACCGCGCTCCAACGAGCTTGTGGCTTCGACGATTCGGTGGCCGACATGGCGGCATACCTGAACGCGGCCATGGGCCCGGGTGCGGACGCCGACCGGATCGCCGATTACTGCGAAGGCAGCGTCGAGCACTTCGATTGGCTGGTCTCGTGTGGCGTGCCCTTCAAGGCGGAGTTCTTCGGCGAGCCGGGCTGGGAGCCCATGGGCGACCAGGGGCTGATGTACAGCGGCGGCGAGAATTCGCACCCGTTCAACACCATTGCAAGGCCGGCGCCACGCGGCCACGTGCCACAGATGACCGACAAGAAGCAGGGCGAGGCCAGCGCCGGCTTCATGTTGATGAAGCCTCTGGTGGAGACGGCGACCGCAGGCGGCGCGCGGGGCCTGTTCGACGTGCGGGTGCAGAGCCTAGTGGTGGCGTCCGACGGTCGGGTCGTCGGAATTCGAGCGCGTCAGTACGGAGCCGACGTCACCATCCGCGCCCGACGTGGAGTGGTCCTGGCGACCGGGAGCTTCGCCTACAACGACGCGATGGTCGCCCAGTACGCCCCGAGGATCGCCGGCCGGCCGGCGGCGTCCATCGAGCAGCACGACGGCCAGGGCATCAGGATGGCGCAGGCACTCGGCGCCGACCTCGCGCACATGGACGCCACCGAGGTCGCGATCTTCATCGATCCCCAGCAGTTGGTGCGCGGCATCCTGGTCAACGGCCGCGGACAACGTTTCATCGCCGAGGACACCTACCCCGGCAGGGTCGGCCAGGCGACGCTGTATCACCAGGACAACACGGCGTACCTCGTCATCGACGGCGTGGCGCAGGAGGAGGCCATGGCCTCGGCATCTCCACAGTTGATGATGCGCCCGCCAACCTGGGTGTGCGACACCGTGGCCGAGCTCGAGCAAGAGATGGGTCTTGCGCCCAGATCTCTGCAGAGCACCGTCGCCAGCTACAACGAGGCTGCCGAACGCGGCGAGGATCCGCTGCTGCACAAGAAGACGCAGTGGCTCAAGCCCATCGGCTCACCAGTGGGAGCGGTCGACCTTCGCGAGAGCACGGGTGGCTTCACCCTCGGTGGTCTGAGGACCACGCTCGACGCCGAGGTGCTGAGCGTCAGCGGTGAGCCGATCCCCGGTCTCTACGCTGCAGGACGGTCGGCATCGGGGCTGGCCGCGTGGGGTTACGCCAGCGGAATCTCTCTCGGCGACGGCAGCTTCTACGGCCGCCGGGCGGGCAGGAGCGCCGCCAAGGCCTGAGACGACCCACCCCAACGTCGCCGCCCGACTCACCTGTGAGTTGGGCGGCGATTTTGGTTGCCGTGTGACAGCAGCCACACTGATGTGCTACAAACTGCTATATCCCTAACAGGCATATGTAGCTCGCATCACAGTCGCTGGAGGAACGCATGACGATCACGACGCAACCCGCCGAAACCACGACCCCCAATGCCGTCATCGACCGCATCTCCCTCGTCTTGGACGCGTTCGACGGGCCGGGTCGGCTCACCCTGGCCCAGGTGGTGCGACGCACCGGCCTGCCGCGTTCGTCGGCCCACCGGATGCTCGACCGGCTCGTCCAGCTCCGCTGGCTGCGACGCACGGGGCGCGACTACGAACTCGGAATGCGCCTGGTCGAACTCGGCTCGCTCGCCGTGCATCAGGACCGCCTCCACAAGGCGGCCGCCCCACTCTTGCAGGACCTGCACCGTGCCACCGGGTTGGTCGTGCACCTGGCCATCCTCGACGGCTCCGACGTCGTCTACCTCGACAAGGTCGGTGACCGACTGGCAACGGCCATCCCCACCCGGGTGGGCAGCCGCCAACCGGCCCACTGCGCGGCCGTCGGCAAGGCGATCATGGCCTACGGCGGTCAGCCCGACGGCGTCGACCTGACCGTGCGCAAGACCCGCTACTCGATCACCTCACAGCAGCAGCTGGCCACCGAACTGGACAAGGTCCGCGCCCACGGGGTCGCGTTCGACCGGGAGGAGTCGGTGCCCGGATTCGGTTGCGTCGCAGCACCGATCGGCGGCCCCGGTGAGGCCGTAGCGGCGCTGTCGGTGTGTGGCCCGATGAACAGAATGAGCTTCGACCAGCGTCTGGCCGCACCCGTGCGAATGACCGCGATGGGCATCTGGCGCAACGTCGAGGACGGCCCGCAACGAGTCGCCCCTACCCTGCAGCCGATGCGGCCCCTGCGGCCCATTCCGGCCGTTCAGTACGCGTGAACCTCGACCCACAGATCGCCGACCTAATTGGCGCTCTGGACAGCGGATTTCCACCGGTGCACACCATGACCGGTGCGCAGGCCCGGGCGACGATCCGGTCACGGTTCGTGCCCTCCTCCGATCCCGAGCCGGTCGGATCCGTCACCGACACGCACGTGACGGGCCCCAGCGGTGATATCCCGATTCGCATCTACCGCCCCGTCAGCGACGCGGGCGTACTGCCGGTCGTCGTCTACGCCCACGGCGGCGGATTCGTCTTCTGCGATCTCGACAGCCACGACGGATTGTGCCGCAACCTGACGAATCGCACTGGCGCGGTGTTCATTTCGGTGGACTACCGGTTGGCTCCCGAGAATCCGTGGCCGGCGGCCGCCGAGGACCTTCTTACCGTCACCACCTGGGTCGCCGACAGCGCAGACGTCCTCGGCATCGCCGTCGACCGCATCGCCGTGGGTGGGGACAGTGCCGGCGGCAACCTCGCCGCCGTCGCCGCACTGATGGCTCGCGATCGCGGCGGACCCGATCTCGCGGCACAGCTGCTGCTGTATCCGGTCATCGCGGCAGACTTCGACACCGAGTCCTATCGGCGATTCGGCACCGGCTTCTACAATCCGAAGCCGGCGTTGCAGTGGTACTGGGATCAGTACGTGCCCGACGCCGCCGACCGCTCCCACCCCTACGCCTCGCCGCTGGCGGCACCGCTCGAGAAACTGCCCCCGGCCGTCGTCGTGCTGACGGGTCACGACCCCCTGCACGACGAGGGCGCGGCCTACGCCGACGCGCTGGAAGCAGCCGGGGTGGCGGTCACGCGGCTCTTGTTCGAGGGCGGCATCCACGGTTTCATGACGATGCCGATGTTTGAGCTGGCGCACCGTGCACGCGCTGAGGCGAGTGATGCCTTGACGCAACAACTTTCGGTGTCCCCAGCTCACTGACTGCGCCGTAGCGCTGTCCGGGGTCCAGCACGCAGTGCGTTCGAGAGAACACGGTCACCATGCACTTGTTGTTGTGTGTGCAGAGGCTCCGGGTTGCTGGGTCGGCGATCATGGCGTTCACGAGGCCGGGTTCACGCAACAGCGCCCGCCCCATCGCCACGAAGTCGAAACCCTCGCGCATACCCGTGTCGAGATGCTCCCGGTTGGTGATGCCTCCGAGCAGGATCAACTTGGTGTTGCGCATCAACGGGACGAACTGGCGCGCCGCGGGCAACATGTAGAGGTCCTCGTAGGGATAGTTGCCCATTGCCCACTTCCCCACCAACCGCAACGGCATCCGCATCGCCGGTGGCATCACCTTGGCGAACTCCTTGACGGGAACGTCGCCACGGAAGAGGTACATCGGCTTGAACACCGACGAACCTTGGGTCAGCTCAATGGCGTCGAGCGTGGCGTCATCGTCGAGAAGCTGCGCGGTGCGCAGCGCTTCGTCGATCCAGATGCTCCCCGGCAGGCCGTCGTCCATGTCGAGCTTGGCAATCACCGCGACGCGGTTGCCCACGACGTCGCGGACACGCCGGGCGATTTCGCGAACGAACCGCGACCGGTCGTCGATGTCGCCGCCGTAGTCGTCCTTGCGACGGTTGACCAGCGGGCTCAGGAACGAACTCGGCAGATACAGATGGCCGAAGTGCAGCTCGACCGCGTCGAATCCGGCGTCAACGGCGACCTGGGCCGCGGTGCCGAATTGGTCGATGACCGAACGGATCTCGTCACGGGTGATCTCCCGGCAGTAGGCCATCGACGCCGGGTTGACGAATCGGCTGGGCGCGACCGGAGTGACACCGGTGAGCCGCTTGTGCGCCACCACCCCCGCGTGCCCCAGCTGAGCCGAGATCGCCGAGCCTGCCCCGTGTACGGCGTCCGTCAGCCGCTTGAGCCCGGGGAGTGCCGACGCGCTCATCACGATTTGCCCCGGCGCACTGGCAGCCTCCGGTGCGACGCAGCAGTACGCCACCGTCGTCATGCCGACACCGCCGCGAGCGAACCCGACGTGAAAGTCGATCAGATCGTCGGTCACCACACCGTCCGGTGAGCGCCCCTCCGACGTCGCGGCCTTGATCACCCGATTGCGAAGTGTGACGGGACCAAGTCGTGCGGGGCTCAGCGGATCCGGTGCGACGGCGGTGCTCATCGGTCCACTGTGGGCCGCAGTGGCGACGATCGTCGACGCCGTCCCGATGGGCGGGAGCGCCCGGGCCGAACCGCTGGTGTACTCCTAGTCTTCGACCGGTGTCCAGTGAGGTGTACGTCGTCGACCGCGTGATCACCAAACCGGGCTGCGCGAGGAGGTTCGTGGACGCCTACCTCGCGGAATACGCGCCTGGCGCCCGGCAGCGCGGCATGACGCTGCGCGACGTACTCGTCAGTCCGCCAATCTGGTTCGACGATCACGCCAATACGATCACCATCACCTGGACGCTTCCCACGCCACAGGCATGGTGGGAGATGACCTGGCAGGGACGTCCCGACCCGACCGTGGCTCGGTGGTGGACGGGCGTCGGCACGTTGATCGACGAGCGCTCGCGCAGCGTTGCTGCCGCTGCCGCCGACGTCGACGGTCTCTGCGATGTTTAACGTCGACGTCCTCGTCCACACGGAGGCGCGGGACGCCGTCCTCGCAGCCTTGCGCAGTGCAGTACGGGGAGTGCCGGACATACTGATTGCGCCCACCCTGCCCGGTGTCCGTAACGGCGGCGACGTGTTGATGCACCTTCGTTTTCCCGACGACCTGGGCTGGCCACGGGTTCGCGCACGCGTCGACGAGGCCCTGTCGTCGCCTGTGGTCACCCGAGTGGACAGCGTGACGTACCGCGGCAGGCCGGTCGGCCCGGACGATCCGGGCGGCTCGGTGTACCGAACGCTGTTCCTGCGTGTTGCACCCGACACTCCCGGTGACGTCGTCGAACGCTTCGAGTCAGACCTCGCCGCCTTACCCCGTTACGTCTCGACCATCACCGCGTGGCAATTGAGTCGGGTGGAGGATGCCACCGGGGTCTCCGACTGGACGCACGTGTTCTCACAACGGTTCACCAATCTCGCCGGCCTCACCGGCCCCTATCTGATGCACCCGATCCATTGGGCGTACGTGGACCGTTGGTTCGATCCCGAGTGCCCGGAGTTCATCATTCGTGACCGGGTGTGTCACAGCTTTTGCGCCTTGCCGCGGTGACTCGTTGCACGATGCGGGAATCAGTTTCGCCCAGCGGCAGGGCGCCGTGTCCGTGGACGAGGTGACGGGAGCGCTTCCCGATCACCGGGCCAACCTGTGGCAGATCCTCCAGCGGTTCGACGGCGACCCGGTCCAGACTGTGACGCTCACCGTGGCATCCACAACCACGCCGCTCTGGCAGCGGTAGCGGTCGGCATCGCAGACCGCCACCGTTCGTCGTCATAGAGCACGCCGCCGAAGCGGGCGTGCCCTACATGCCAGCGGGCAGGATATTCGGGTTCGCCGCCGCGGGAGGCTCCAGGGGCGGCAGCACGTCGCGGCCGTCGAGGGTGTGCACGGGCAACTGCTGCGACCAGGGGTAGTGCAGGCTGAACGCCACCAGACCGGTGCGCTCGGCCGCCGGCAAATGGCACATCGCGAGCACCGTTTCGGCCAGATACTCCACCGGCTCCGTCGGAAAGTCAGCCGGAATCAGTTGCGCCGCACCAGGCGTGCGAATGGCCGACGACGGCCCAACGCAGTTGACCGCGACGTTCGCATCTAGCACCTCGGCTGCCACCCCCTGGGTGAACCGATGCAAGGCCGCCTTCGCCGACGCGTAGACGACGTCCCCCGAGGCTTTGTTGTAGTCGCGGTAGGGACGTGCCGGCGCCAATCCGGTGACCGACCCGATGTTGACGATCCACCCCTCCCCTCGTTCCACCATGTGGGGAATGGCAGCACGGGTCAGGATGAACGGCGTCCGCAGATAGTGCTCGAGGGTGCGGTCGAACGTTTCGAGGTTCATGTCCTCGATCACCGAGTAGTCGGCGAATCCGGCGTTGTTGACCAGGATGTCGATGCGACCGGTCTCGTCGAGCACGCGGTCGACGAGGTTGTCGCGTTGCCCGGCGTCCTCGAGGTCGGCGGCAACTCCGATGGCGCGACCACCCGCCTCCTCGATCAGGGCAACGGTCTCCCCGATGGTCCCCGGCAGCGCCGTCGCACCACCACCACGGAGCGACGGCGACGGCGTGTGCGACCGAGCCGTCACCACGACGGTGGCTCCTTCGGCGGACAGCCGTTGCGCGATGGCCCGCCCGATCCCCCGGCTACTACCGGTGACCAATGCCGTTCTGCCCTCCAACCTTTGGCTCATCGCAGCAGGAAGTCCTCTTCGATGGGCGCCCGGTGCTCAGTCCACAAGTCGACCAGGCGGAACGGTGTTGAGACGACGACGCGACCCGAGCCGGATCGGTAATAGGTGTGCGCGTTGGGGGTATGGCACCAGACCGTGCGCGCCATGGCGTCGTCGATCGACTCCACGTACTCCCGGTAGGCCTTCTCGGTCACCTCCATGCTGCGCGCCCCCTGCAGCGCCATCAACTGCAGACATTCGATGACGTAGTGCGACACCACTTCCATGGAGAAGTTGGCCCCCGCGCCATGCCCGGGGCTGTAGTTCGGCGCAGAGTTGATGAACAGGTTCGGGAAGCCGGGGACCGCACCGCCGCGGTATGACCGTGGACTCTCCCCCCACTCGTCGGCCAGTGAGACACCGCCGCGGCCGCGAATGTCCAAGGTGGACAGGAAGTCCAGGTGATATCCGGTCGCATAGATGATGACGTCGAGGTCGAGCTGGCGACCGTCCTGAGTCAAGATGCCGTTGGCGTTGACGCTGGCGGGTTCGGCGGCCTCGACGTCGACGTGGTCGCGCGTCAAAGCCGCGTAGTAACCGCCGGGGTCGCGGATGATGCGCTTGCCGTACGGCGCGAAGTCGGGTGTCACCTTCTTCGCCAGTTCCGACCCTGCGCCGAAGGTTTGGTCGATGTACTGCTGACACATCTGTAGGAGCACGTCGTTGGCGGGCGAGATCGAGAGGTGCGACTTCGACCATTCCTCATCCAGCAGGATGATCGGATAGTTGTTGTCCGCGGTCCCCCAGTAGGACTTCGTCCGGTGCCACTTCGTGTAGTACGGCAGCCGACGGCCCAAGTAGCGGCGGTGCTCGGGAACGTCGTCGCTGAGCCGCTTGCGCGGCGCGACCCAGTGGGGTTGCCGTTGAAACACCGTGAGGTGAGCGACCTGGTCGACGGAAGCGTCGACGATCTGCACGGCCGTGCATCCGGCCCCGATGATCGCCACGCGCTTGCCGGTGAGGTCCAGGTCCGGATCCCACAGCGCGGAGTGAACGCTGATGCCGGCGAAGGATTTACGGCCCGGCAGATCGGGCCACCGGGGCCGGTTGAGGTAGCCGGCCGCGGTGACGACGACGCTGGCATGACTGACCCCGCGGGTGCCGTCAGCCATGACGAAGTGGATCTGCCAGTGCTGGTGTTCCTCGTCCCACCACAGGGCGTGGACCTCGGTGTCGAACCGCGTGTGGTCACGCAGTCGATGCTTGTCGGCCAACGCCACAAGATAGGCCTGATACTCCGCGCCCTGCGGGTAGTAATTGCTCCAGCCGGGGTTGGGTTCGCGCGACAACGAGTAGTAGGCCGACGGGGTGTCCACCCCGATGCCCGGGTACTTCGTGGTGAGCCAGGTACCTCCCACCTCCGCGTTGCGTTCGAAGATCTCGTAGCTGACGCCGGCTTCGGCGGCACTCAGCGCGGTGTTGATGCCGGCAAGACCCGCACCGATGATCGCGACGCTCATCGTGCTGGGAATCGGCACCGTACGCGGCAGCGTCGGACTGGACGGCCGGAAACCACTCTGCTCGTACAACAGTGGCAGCTGCTCGTCGTCGACCTCGGATCCCAGCACGACGGGCAGCAGCCGGGCGAAGGATTCGATGTCGTCGACGGGAGTCGTCTTGGACTGCGACGCGGCGCGCAATGCGGCCACCACCGCGTCGGCCAATCTCGCCGCGGTGTCGGGGTCGGTGACCCCCGCACGTTCGGGCGGGTCGGGCACGTAAGAGATCTTCGAAGCGAACTCGTCGACGACGGAGGCGTCGCCGGTGAGTTGGGCCAACACTGCCACCAGAACCCCGGGGTCAGCCTTCACCAAGTTGGCCCGGAGTTCGTCGACGTCGGTGTCCGCGATCAGCGCAGCATCGATCGGTGAGGCGGAGGTCATGCACCCGAGTATCGAAGAGCGTGGGCGACTAAGGGATCAGGCTGCCTACTCAGTGGGAGGCGATCCGGCCGGCGGAGTTCCCGCCTCTAGTGTTCGCCGCATGCAACACACGACCGCGGACGCGGCCGGCCTGATCGCACGGGCCCGCCAGAACGGGCTCGGTGACATTCCGCGGCGGTCGGCTCGCCGCCAACCCGACAAGATCGCGATCGTCGACGGAGACGTCGTACTCACCTTCGCGGAATTCGACCATCTGGTGAGCCGGGCCGCAGCAGCGTTGTCCGACAACGGATTCTCGCCCGGTGACCGAGTCGGGCTGCTCGCGCGAAACTGTTGGCAGTACGCAGTTCTGGCCTTCGCGACGGCACGCGCCGCCGTGGTACTGGTCCCGATAAACTTCATGCTGACCGCCCAGGAAATCGGGTTCATCCTGGACCACAGCAAGGTCAGCGGGCTCGTCGCGGATTCCGCGCTGACACCTGTCGCCGAACAGGCGATGCACCGCGGTGGCGCGGTCGCCCGTCGCGCGGCCCTGATGCCGGAGGGACAGGCTGCGCCTGCCGGATGGGACGACTTCGCCCAGTGGCTCACCACGACGAGTGAGACGCCCAACCCGTACGTCGACGACGACCAGTTGCTGCGGTTGATGTACACCAGCGGCACCGAGTCACGCCCCAAGGGAGTCATGCACAGCAGCCGCAGTCTGATGTGGCAGTACGTCAGCACCATCGTCGCCGGTGCGATGACCGGTGACGACGTCGAGGTGCACTCGCTGCCGCTCTACCACTGCGCTCAACTCGACAACTTCCTCGCCACCGACGTCTATCTGGGTGCCACCAGCATCATCGTCGACAGACCCGACCCCGAACTGGTGCTGCGCACCATCGAACGCCACGGCGCCACCAACTACTTTGCGCCACCCACGGTCTGGATCAGCCTGTTGCGCAGTCCGATCTTCGACGCCGTCGACCTCTCCACCCTGCGCAACGGTTACTACGGAGCCTCGGCGATGCCGGTCGAGATCCTCGGCGAGATCCGCGAGCGGCTACCACAGCTACGGCTGTGGAACTTCTACGGCCAGACCGAGATGGCACCACTGGCCTCGGCTCTTGGCCCCGACGAGCAGGATGCCCATGCCGGGGCGGCCGGACGGCCGGTCGTCAACGTCGAAACCGCGATTCTCGACGACGCCAACAACCCGGTCCCCGTCGGAACGGTCGGTGAAATTGCCCACCGTAGCCCGCATTTGATGTTGGGTTACCTCGACGATCCGGTCAAGACCGCCGAGGCCTTCGACGGTGGCTGGTTCCATTCCGGGGACCTCGGCTTCTACGACGAGCACGGCTTGTTGCACGTCGTCGACCGCAAGAAGGACATGATCAAGACCGGTGGCGAAAACGTCGCCAGCCGCGAGGTCGAGGAGGTCCTCTACCGTCACCCCGGAGTTCAAGAGGTTGCCGTCTTCGGCCTGCCGCATCAGGTCTGGGTGGAGGCCGTGGTCGCCGCGGTGGTCCTCCGTGACGGGACGTCACCGACGGAAGCGGACATCCTCGCTCACTGCCGCACTGAACTCGCGGGATTCAAGACTCCGAAGGCCATCTTCTTCGTCGACGAACTGCCGAAGAACCCCAGCGGGAAACTACTCAAGAGGACGCTGCGCGAGCGGTTCGCCCCGGAATCCATCAGCTAGTGAGAGGACTTCACGTCGTGCACGAGGGACGTATCGCGCGGTTCGACGCGCCGGGCACACCGTTCAAGATCGAAACGGTGAGGCTGCCCGAGGTCGCCGCCGGCGAGATTCTGGTCAGGGTCATCCGGGCGAACATCTGCGGCTCCGACGTTCATGCTTGGCACGGGACGTTCGCGACCCGCGGCCTCGGCGGCCAGCTACCCACCGTGTTGGGACACGAAATGGTGGGCGCGGTCGAAACACTCGGCGACGGCGTGACTGCTGACTCCAACGGTGCGCCGCTCGGTGTCGGAACGCGGGTGGTGTTCCCCTACTTCTTCTGCTGCCACACCTGCCGCAACTGCCTGGCTGGCCGACGCAACGCGTGTCTGAACCTGAAGATGGCGATGCTCGGACGCGCCGACGAGCCGCCGTACTTCGTTGGCGGGTACGGCGACTACTTCATGCTGCCGGCAGGAGCAGTCGTGTACACCGTGCCCGATGCCATATCCGACGACGTCGCGGCCGGCGCCAATTGTGCTCTGTCGCAGGTGATGTATGGCCTCGAACGCGTCGACCAACAGCTCGGCGAGCACGTCGTGGTGCAGGGGGCTGGCGCCCTGGGCCTCTACGCCGTCGCGGTAGCCAAGGCTCGCGGCGCCGCCCGCGTCATCGCCATCGACGGAGTACCCGAACGGCTGGAACTGGCGACGGCGTTCGGCGCCGACGCCGTGATCGACCTCAACACGGCCACGACGTCAAAGGAGCGAATCAGGGCAGTTCGAGCGCTCACCGACGGCCAGGGTGCCGACGTGGTGGTCGAGGTCGTCGGCCACCCCTCGGCGATCGAGGAGGGTCTGCAGATGCTCGGCCAATTTGGTCGGTACGTGGAGATCGGCAACATCAACGTGGGCAAGACCTTTGACTTCGATGCGTCGCGGTTCGTCTTCGGCAACAAGACGATGGTGGGGGTTTCGCTCTACGACCCGGCCGTCCTCACCCGCGCGCTGACGTTCCTGGTTCAGCACCAACACACACTCCCGCTCGACCGATTGGCCGCGGCCAGCTACTCGCTCGAGGACATCAACGAGGCCTTCTCCGCCGCGGAGGGAAAGCGCGACGTGCGCGCCGCAATCGTGCCCTGAGCCCGCTGCCCACACCTGCACCACTCCCACCGAGAGCCACGAGGACGATGATCAACGACTACACGCGCACTGCCCTACTCATCAACGGGGAGTGGACGATCCCCGACGGCCGCGACACGATCGAGGTGGTCGACCCCGCCACCGAGCGCGTCATCGGTAGTGTGCCCGCCGGCACGGTCGCCGACGTCGACGCGGCCGTAACCGCCGCCAAGGACGCGTTCGACCCGCAGGTCACGGTCGCAGAGCGACGCGAGCGGGTCGCCATCGTCCTTGCCGCGATGGAGAAGCGGTTGCCCGAGATTGCCGAGGCCATCACCGCCGAGATGGGCGCCCCGGTGCGAATCGCCCAAGGCGTGCAAACGCAGGTGCCGCTCGCAGTGGCGCGCGGATTCGCCGCCGTGCTGGACTCCTTCGATTTCGAAGAGCACGTGGGCAATTCGTTGGTGATACGCGAGCCCTATGGCGTGGTAGGCGCCATCACGCCGTGGAATTACCCGCTGTACCAAGTCGTCGCCAAGGTTCTCCCGGCGATCGCCGCCGGCTGCACCGTCGTCCTCAAGCCCAGCAACGAGGCCCCGCTGTCGGTGTTCGCGTTCGTCGACGCCGTCAACGAGGCCGGCCTCCCCGCGGGCGTGCTGAACCTGGTGTCGGGTCCCGGCGCGGTCATCGGCGAGCGCCTCGCGCAGCATCCCGACGTGGACCTGGTGTCCTTCACCGGCTCCACCGGCGTCGGTGCGCGCGTCGCCGAATTGGCAGGACGCGCGATCAAGAAGGCGACCCTAGAACTTGGCGGCAAGTCGGCCAACGTCATTCTCGAAGGCGCGGACCTGAAGACAGCGGTCAAAGTCGGTGTCGGCAATGCGTTCCTCAACGGTGGGCAGACCTGCATGGCGTGGACCCGGATGTTGGTTCCGCGGTCCCAGTACGGTGAGGCCCTCGAGCTGATCGAGGCCGCCGTCGCGCGTTACACCGTGGGCGATCCGTGGGATCCGGCCACTCGCATCGGGCCGTCGGCCTCGGCCTCCCAGTTCGGGTCGGTGAGGGGGTTCATCGAACGCGCCCAACAAGACGGCGCTCGCCTGCTCACCGGTGGCGCCGGGAAAATCAGAGATGTCGGGTACTTCATCGCCCCAACGGTATTCGCCGACGTCGACCCCCTTTCCGAGCTGGGCCAGGAGGAGGTGTTCGGTCCCGTCTTGGCGGTCATCCCGTTCGACGGCGAGGACGAGGCGCTCGAAATCGCGAACGGGACCCCGTACGGATTGGCCGGCGCCGTATGGGCGAAGGACACCGACACCGCCATCGCGTTCGCCCGCGGCGTGCAGACCGGGCAGCTCGACGTCAACGGCGGCGCCTACAACCCGATCGCCCCCTTCGGCGGATACAAGAAGTCCGGAATCGGCCGCGAACTCGGTCGAGCGGGGTTCGAGGAATTCCTCCAGACCAAGTCCTTGCAGCTGCCCGCGTGAGCGCTCCGTTGAAGATCGAAACGTCTGGCGCGACGCAGGTCTGGACCATCGACATGCCCCACGTCGGCAACGCGATCACCGACACCGACTTCATCACGGCCTTCGAAGCCGCCGTGTCGGACGCCAACGCGGACACCGACGTCCGAGCCGTCATCCTCACCGGCGCAGGCAAGATCTTCTCGGCTGGCGGCAACGTCAAGGAGATGGCAGACCAGCAAGGCATGTTCGGGGTCAGCGCGCTCGATCAGCGGCGGGCCTACGTCGATGGCATCCAGCGCATTCCCCGGGCACTGGCACGCCTGGAAGTGCCGTTGATCGCGGCGGTCAACGGGCCTGCCGTCGGAGCGGGCTGCGACCTGGCGATGATGTGCGACATCCGGGTAGCCTCCGAACGCGCCTCGTTCGCCGAGAGTTTCGTGCAGATCGGATTGATTCCGGGCGACGGTGGAACGTGGTTTCTGCCGCGGGCGATCGGTTACGAGCGGGCCGCCGAAATGACGTTCACCGGGGACCGCGTCGACGCCCAGACCGCGCTGGCATGGGGAATGGTCAGCCGCGTCGTCGCACACGACGAACTGCTCCCTGAGGCCCACGCGCTGGCGGAACGCATCACCAAGAACCCCACGCACGCCCTGCGAATGGCCAAGCGGCTCATGCAGGAGTCCCGCACTGGAGCCTTGGAGTCCACCCTCGGCATGGCCGCGGCCATGCAGCCACTGGCACATCGAGACCCCGAGCACGAGCAGCGGATCAGCCGCTGGCGGAGCGCCACATGACCCTGCCACGGTTGGTGCCGCCTGCCGCCCTCCATTCATCGGCCACCGACGAACTTCGCAGCGAGATCAGAGCGTTCGTCGACGAACAGCTGGCGGCAGGGACGTTCACGCCATCGGTGGACGGCTGGTTGGCCGGGTGGGACGAGGACTTCAGTGCCGCACTGGCCGCCCGTGGATGGCTCGGCATGACGGTGCCGAAGGAGTATGGCGGACATGGCCGTTCGTTCCTGGAACGCTTCGTAGTCGCCGAGGAACTGTTGGCGGCCGGCGCCCCGGTCGCCGCCCACTGGATCGCTGATCGCCAAATCGTCCCCTCGTTGCTGAAGTACGGCACGGAGACTCAACGGCGACGATTCCTGCCCGGCATCGTCGCCGGTACGTGCTTCTTCGGCATCGGCATGAGTGAGCCCGATTCGGGATCCGACCTTGCCAGCGTGCGCACCCGGGCGGTCCGGGTCGAGGGTGGCTGGACGGTGACGGGAACCAAGGTGTGGACCTCCGGTGCACACCGTGCCCACGCCTTCATCGTTCTCGCCCGGACGGCCCCAGTCGACCCGGCGCATCGTCACGACGGTCTCAGCCAGTTCATCGTGGACCTGGCCGGCCCTGGCGTCGACGTCCGACCCATCGTGTCGATGAACGGCGCGCACCACTTCAACGAGGTCATCCTCGACGACGTCTTCGTCCCCGACGAGATGGTGTTCGGCGAGATCGGCGATGGCTGGCAACAGGTCACCTCGGAACTCGCCTTCGAACGCAGCGGACCAGAGCGGTTCCTGTCGTCGTTCGTGGTGCTCGCCGCAGCCGCCGACCAGACGGCCAGGCGCACTGTGCGCCGCAGCAACGAGCTGGGCAGGTTGGTGGCGCGAGTCGCGGGTCTGCATCACATGTCCACCTCCGTGGCGACCGCCTTGGAGCGCCACGAGTCCGCCGACGTGTCGGCCGCGGTGGTCAAGGTGCTCGGCACCACCACCGAGGGCGACGTCGCCGAGTTCGCGGACTGCGCCCACGACGGCAGCGATCACGCGTTCGGCGAGCTGATCTCCACGGCCATGGACCAACGACCGGGCTTCACCCTTCGCGGGGGAACCAACGAGGTGTTGCGCGGCGTGATCGCACGCGGACTGGGGATGAGATGACCACCGTGGAGACTACGCCGACAACCGTCGATCCGGCCCTGATCGAGATGATGGACGCCGTCCTCGGCGACCATCGCCACACCAGCACGCCCGCAGGCGCATTCGACTACGACGAGGCATTGTGGCGGCGCCTAGACGAGCTCGGGCTGGTGCGCCTGACCGGGCCGGAATCCAAGGGCGGCAGCGGCGCCGGCTGGTTAGAGGCCGCCGCGCTAATGACTGCCGCCGTCCGGCACGGTGTGCGAATCCCCGTAGCGGAGCACGACCTACTGGCGTGCTGGCTTCTCGATGCCAACGGCATGGCCTACGACGACGCCGTGCGCACCGTGGCCGTCCTCGGCCAGGACGGTACCGCTACCGCGGTGCCGTGGGCACGAAGTGCGCAGCGCATCGTCGTCGTCTGGCGCGCCGACTGCGGCTACCGACTGACCGACGCACCCATTGAGAGCGTGGTGATTTCGGCGAGGACCAACCCGATCGGAGAGCCACGGGACTCGGTGACCGCAGACGTCTCGCTTCTCGACGGAGTGCCGCTATCCGACCAATTGGTCGACCAGCTGGTGCGCAAGGGTGCGCTGATTCGGGCGATTCAGGTGTGCGCCGCGCTCGATCGCATCGTCGAATCGTCGATCGAGCACGCCAGCACCCGCGTTCAGTTCGGCAGGACCCTGTCGAAGTTCCAGACGATGCAGAATCTGATTTCCGACAGCGCTGCCGAAGCGGCGTTGGCCCGGTCGGCGACCGAAGCCGCGCTCACCGCTGCCGTGGCCGACTCGTGGGCCACCGACCGGCTCGACTTCATGATCGCCGTCGCCCGATCGTGTGCCGGTCACGCCGCATCGGTGGTGGTCCGCAACGGGCATCAGATCCACGGAGCGATTGGCACCACCCGCGAACACCAGCTGCACCAATTCACCAGGGCGGCACTGGCGTGGCGTTCCGATTACGGGTCGGTCGACCACTGGGACTCGGTGGTCACCGAAGCGACGTTGGCCGCCGGCGGCAGCGGGCTGTGGAGCCTCATCACCGCGTGAGATGTTCCACTGATCGGGCAACGGTAGTGGCATCGTCGCCCCGGTCGCGTTGACTCGCGACTATGAGCACCGAGATCACGCTGTCAGAAGTCCAGGAGTTCCTTGCTGAGTTTTGGTTTCACTACGACCAGGGCCACTTCGCCGAGATGGCCACCCGGATCGCCGACGACATGACCTACGTCAGCCGGTCCGACTCCGGCAACTGTGCATTCGAGCATCTGCTTGCCGCCGAAATCGAGGGCGGCCCAGAGACGGTGGCGTGGCTCATCCAGCACCGAAACGAGAACCCGTACCCCTTGCGTCACCACACCACCAACGTCTTCCGCACCGGCACGGACGGTGACATCACCCAGGTTCGCTTCTACCTCTACGTCAACCAGGTCACCAACTCGGTGCCGTTCGACGTGTCCAGCGGAATCGTCGATGCCGGCATTCGCCGAGGCACTACGGGTTTGGCGTTGACCTCGCTGTTCGTCGTCCTCGACGCCGAGGACTCGGTTCCGTTCGCGCAGTACAGCGCCGCCGCCACCGCAGCCGTGACCCCGTAATCTCGATGACCGCACGCGAGATCTTCAGCGGCGGCGTCGCCGTCATCACCGGAGCAGGGGCCGGCATTGGAGCCGGGTTGGCGCGCCAGGCCTCCCGACTCGGCATGACCGTCGTGATCGCCGACGTCGACGTGGACGCGGCGAACCGTCTCCGCGACGAACTCGTCGCGGACGGAAGCGCGGCGTACGCGTACGGCTGCGACGTCCGGGATGCCGACGCGGTCGTCGAACTGGCCGAGCGCACCCATCGCGACGTGGGAAACGTGCGCCTGCTGGTCAACAACGCGGGTGTCGAACAGTTCGGCTACCTGTGGGATACCCCGGTGGCGAACTGGAACCGCGTCGTCGACGTCAACGTCAACGGCGTGTTTCACGGCGTGCGGGCATTCCTGCCCAGGATGCTGGCTTCCCCCGAGCAATCCTGGGTGTGGAATCTCTCCTCCATCGGCGGCGTGGCCGCAGTCCCGCTCCAGGCGCCCTACATCATGAGCAAACACGCGGTGCTCGCGCTGACCGAGTGCCTACGACTCGAAGTCGAATTGGCCGGCCACGTCGACCACGTCCACGTCCAGGCGGTACTCCCAGGCGCAGTGGTGTCCAACATCTTCGAATCCGCAGGCGGCGTCAGTGACGGCGACGTCACCGCCGCAGAATCACAACGCACCGCGATGCTGGACATCAAGGCCGAGGCGATGGACCCGATCGCCGCGGCAGAGGTGGTCTTCGACCAAGCCGCGCAGGGCCGCTTCTATCTGTTGACCCAACCCGACTACGTCGGCTCGGCGATGACCGAGCGTGCGACAACCCTTGCGGCGCAACGCCCCCCGGTACTGCGCACCAAGCAGCGGTTCGAGCCAGCCGAGCACTGACCGTGACTGTTTATCCGCTGGATCCCGACGCGGCCGCCCGGGTGGCCTCGTTCGGCGTCATGCCGCCCATGCGCCTGCGCGGTCTCGACGCGGTCAGAGACGGCCTCGAATCCACCCCCCTCCCCGACGACATGCCACCCATGACCGCCATCGAGAACCGTTCGATTCCCGGTGCGGTCGGCGACATCGGGTTGCGCATCTATCGGCCCACACCCGTCCTGGACGGGCCCGTGCTGGTCTACTTCCACGGCGGCGGAATGGTGCTGGGCTCCAACCACTCCTTCGAGCCGTTGGCGAGGATGCTCGCCGCCGCCACTGCGGCGACCGTCGTGTCAGTCGACTACCGCCTGGCTCCCGAGAATCCCGCACCTGCCCAGTTCGAGGACGCCTATGCCGCGACGACGTGGGTCGTCGACAACGCCGAAGAGCTGCGTCTCGACCGGTCGCGGGTCGCCGTCGTCGGCGACAGTGCGGGCGGATCACTCGCTGCCGCAGTGGCATTGGCCGCCCGCGACCGCAGCGGGCCAGCCATCTTCGCCCAGGTCCTGATGTATCCCGGCCTCGACCGCGACATGGCCGCGTCGTCGATCACCAGCCAACCCGACGCGCCGCTGTTGTCGCTGGACGACATCACCTTCATGCACGACATCGCCGACCTCGGGGCCGGCACGCCGCACGACTCCTACCGGGTACCGGCCTATGCAGCCGACCTGTCCGGCCTGCCGCAGGCGATAGTGCTGACCGCGAACTGTGATCCGATCCGTGATTGGGGTGAGCGGTATGCGGGCCGGCTTCGCGACGCCGGGGTTCAGACCACGCTGACCCGTTATCCCGGTGTCTATCACGGGTTTCTGATGCGCTCCGACGCCACCGCACGTGGTCGGCTTGCCATCGCCGAGACTGGTGCCTTGCTGCGCGCCAAGTTCGCCCACCCGCTCGACTTTTGAGGACTTCGCTGCCGACAGACGTCCCAACCACCGGACAGGCCCGGTTCGGCGACACGAGTTCTGTCTCACACTCGTTGCAACAGAACGACTAAAGGAGACTTCATGCTCACCGACGAACGCCGGATGGAACTGTCCAACGTGCTGCGTCCGGCGGCGCCGCCTCGCGAGATCGACGCCGTGTACACCGACGATCAGCGCCAGCGCCTCTTCGACGTGGTGCGCAACGACGGCCCGTGGAAGCTCATCATCGCCCAGCACTTTGCGTCGGCAGATGAGTTGATGGCCACCATGAGTGGGGCCTTCCCCGAGGGCTTCACGCCGTCTCTCGACCTGTTCTTGACCCCCACCTTCCGCGGCTACCTCGCCAACTATGGGTCGGTGCTGTACCCCGAACTGCACGACGTGTTCTACAACGAAGGCTTCCTCAACATGGCGAAGTCCTATTGGAATGCCGAATACGCCAAGCCTGAACTCATGTTGTTCAACATCAACGGTCCGTGCGCCAATCGTGACCCTGGCCATTTGGACTCGCCGAGCTTTCGCGGGGTCCGCTACGAGAACGCCCCGACCTGGCTGTGCAGCGTCATGGGCAAGTCGGGTCTGTTCACCGACTACCTGATCAAGATGGCTCAGGTCATCACGTGGTTCTCCCACGACGCGAGTAGCGGCTTCACCTATTGGCCAGAGGGGCCCCGCAAGGATCCCCGTCGTCTGCTCCCCCCTCTGTACAACCGCGGCGTCGTCGTGCAGAACGAGATGATGGTCCATCGCGGTGAGGCCAACGGACCGCTGGGGCAACAGGTTCCGGCCGGACTTGCCTTCGACACCGTCTTCGCCGGTGACCCCGGCGACCGCGACGGCTGGGTGCTGCGCAACGGCGACCAGGTCATCGCGCGCCACCACACGGACGAGCTCCGCTTCCTGGTGCACTGGTCGGCCGAGGTGTTCTCCGACTACGACGAACTGAAGAAGAACATGGACGGGTCCGACGACCTGACCGTCGACAAGGCCATCGACATGCTCGTCGACAATCTCGCCAAGACCGGCGTGAAGCTCGACATCCCCAGCGCGCCGCTGCACGACCCGGCCTTCATCGGTGCGCTGAACGCGGCGTACGACATCGGCGGCCCAGTGAGCTATCCGCAGGAAGCACCCCTCAGCGAATTCCAGCTGGCCTGACCGAAGGGACTGACCAGTGCAGCGCTTTACCGATCGCAAGATCATCGTCACCGGGGCCGGCTCCGGCATCGGCGCAGCCACCGTGGCGCGCCTACTCGACGAGGACGCCACCGTGGTGGCCTTCGACGTGTCCGAAACCGGTCTGGCCGCAACGGCTGGCGCCGCCGATGACGCCGGCACGGGTAAGCGGCTCACCACCGCGGTCCTCGACGTGTCGTCGGAGGCGGCAGTGGCCGAGGCCGTCGACGCGGCGGTGACCGACCTCGGAGGCCTGGACGTCCTGGTGAACGCCGCCGCAATCCAGCGGTGCGCGCACACTCACGAGCACACCTTGGCCGACTGGAACGACACCCTGGCGATCAATCTGACGGGCACGTTTCTGATGGTCCGGCGGGCACTGCCGGCCTTGCTCGACTCCGGGCGTGGCGTAGTGGTGAACTTCACCTCCACCGCCGCCACGTTCGCCCACCCCTACATGTCGGCCTACGCGGCGAGCAAGGGCGGGGTGCTGGCGTTCACCCATGCCTTGGCACTCGAGTACTCCAAGCAGGGCCTGCGGGCCGTCAACGTCCAACCAGGCGGCGTGGCAACAGCTTTGGCCATGAGCACTCTCGACAAGATGCCCGAGGGATACGACATCGGCTTGTGGGCCAAGCAGACTCCTCTGCTGACCTCGGCCGAGGGCAGCATTCTCGGCGAACCCGCTGCAGTGGCCGCGGTGATCGCCATGGTGGCCTCCGACGACGGCCGCTTCATCACCGGAACCGAGATTCGGGTCGACGGAGGCGCGCACGCCTGATGTCGGCCGGGCTGTCCCAACTGCTCGGCGAGCACGAGTTCGCCACCTTTGTCCGCATCGCGGACACGAAGAGGTTCGACGACTTGGACGAGGTCGTCGCCGTCGACGTGGCCTACGACTACGGGACGGGCGAGGACCAACATGGCTTGGTGGCGTGGCGATAGCTGCTAAGTCCAGGCTCGTCACCAGCGCGCTGGTGACGTAGGCGGCGCAACGGCGAGGTGGGTGACCGTCAGCGGTGACCCTGGTGTCCTTGCCGCGGCCGGATTCAGGTCGCCGACGGCCCACCTGGCGACGGCGGCTTCGGGAGGATGAACACACCGTGGGCGGTGACGGTGACTCCGTCCTCGTCACTGATCTCCCCCACCGCGAACGTCTTGACGCCCTCCACTCGGTCGACACGCGCCTCGGCGCGCAACGGACCCAGCCGCGTGCCACGCACGTACCGCAGGGTCAGCGTGCCGGTGAACGCCGGCCGTCCCGGTTGGTGGGCAGTGGCGCTGAGAACGTGGTCGAGGACCAGGGCGCAAATGCCGCCGTGCACGTGCCCGGCCGGGCCCTCGTACTGCGCCCCGAGGACGAACTCCGCCCATACTCGTCCGTCGGCCTCGTGGTGGACGACCAGTGGCGGTGCGACCGGGTTGCGGGTACCGATCGCGACGTTGCCGAGCGCGCCGACGCGACCGTCGGGTGCGGATTGCACACCGAACGACCCCGGGGAAAGGGAAACGCCGAGCCGCTCGCTGGCCTCGTCGACGAGGCGCGTGGCGGCGAGGACCGCGTCGGCGTCGACCGTGGTCCGGATGGTGACGTCGACGAGGCGACGGACGGCCACGGCCAGGGGTTCGTACATCGCATCCATCGGATGCGGGTCAGCCATGGACGGCGATGCCTCCGTAGCCGCCGCGGTAGAACAACAGGGGCTGCCTGTCGGTGTGCGCATGAAGGCTGGTGACCCGGGCGACGACGATGGCGTGGTCGCCGGCCACGTGCTCGAACTCCACGTCCGCCTCGATGGACGCCAAGACACCGTCGATGACGGGGCACCCGTTTGCACCTGGCACCCACGACACGTCGGCGAACTTGTCGGCGCCCGGCGTGGCGAAGGTGGCACAGATCGACCGCTGGTCGACGGCGAGAACGTTGATGCAGAGCTTGCCGCCGCGCCGGATCATCGGCCAACTCGTCGAGGTGTGAGCCGGGCAGAAGGAGACGTACGGAGGATCCAGTGACACCGAAGTCACCGACTGGCAGGCAAAGCCATGCGGACGTGTCCCGTCGTGGCCGGTGATGACGGCGACGCCGGTGCAGAAGTGGCCGAGAACCGCCCGCATGGTCGCCGGTTCGGGCGGGCTCACCACACGGGCCTCGGACCGCTCGTCCTGAAATGTACTCATCGAATCTCCGTCACTGTCGGCTCTGCACGTCACCATCTCCGACGCGTGCCGTCCCCGCAACGCCCCCTCCCGACCACCGGTCAGCGCAGGGCTGCCGACGGTTGGGGTTGTTAGTCTTCGACGATGGAGGGTGACGAGACTGCGGCCAAATCGACTCTTGCCGCGACCAGCTGGGCGATCCTTGCGATTCTGTCCTACGAGGACGAACTCTCCGGTTACGACGTCAAGAAGGTCACCGAGTGGAGCATTCGGTACTTCTACTGGAGCCCGTCGTTCAGCCAGATCTACACCGAGTTGAAGAAACTCGAAAAGCTGGGCCTGGTCACCTCGCGACTCGATCACGACAACGGCGCCCGTAGCCGCCGCCTCTACAAGATCACCGCCGCGGGCTTGGAAGCGGTCACCCGGTGGGCCAACGACAGTCCCGCCGACCCGCCGATGCTGAAACACAGTGTGCTGCTTCGGGTTGCATTTGGGCACCTGGCGGGCGCGACGAAGCTGAAGGAGCTACTGCAGGAGCACGTCGAATTCGCCGAGCGCATGCAGCGCGAAGCCACCCGGGATGCGCATGGCGCCGAGGCGCTGGACGCCTGGGCCTACCCCCGACTCGCCCTGCAGTGGGCGGCCCGGTACTACGCCAGCGAGCGCGAACTCGCCCTCCAGATGATCGAGGACCTCGACGACGCCGAAGCGGATTACACGCGCTCGGGCGCCGCCACGGGCGTACCCGGTCCCGGGCCCAAATACTGGCGCGAGGTCGAACAGCAGGTCTTCTCCGAGGAGGGTGACTCGGTCTAGGAACCGGCCGCAGTCCTTGCGGCGATGTAGCCGTAGACCAGCCCCTGCGCGATCGTCGCTCCCGCACCGGGGTAGCTCGCACCGAACGCGTTGGCTGCCGTGTTGCCCAAGGCGAAGAGTCCGTCGATCACGCCGCCGTCCTCGCGCAGCACCCGCGCCCGATCGTCGGCGCGGAGCCCGCCACAGGTGCCCAGGTCGCTGAGCACCATCTTGACCGCGTAGAACGGCCCCTTGGTCAACGGACGCAGGTTTGGGTTCGGGGTCACGGTCAGATCGCCGTAGTAGCGGTCGTAGGCGCTGCGGCCGCGCTGAAAGTCGGGGTCGTCGCCAGCATAGGCACCCTCGTTGAAGCGCGAAACGTTGTGCAGGAACCGCTCTCGAGGTACCCCCATGGCCTCGGCCAGGCCATCCATGTCGTCGGCCCGGTGGGCAATGCCCGCGTCGTACCAACTTTGCGGTATCGGCATGCGCGGGAAGAGTTCTGCGGCGAAGACATAACTGTTGCGGTACTGCTGGTCGAAGACGATCCACATCGTGTCGACGGGGTCGCCGCTGCGTTCCCGATCCAGGACCCGCTGCCCGAACGACATGTAGTCGGCAGACTCGTTGGTGAATCGGTCGCCGTACTGGTCGACGATGAACGAACCTGGCAGCGACCGTTCGGCCAGCATCACGGCAGGCTCTCCACCAGGCAACGGTGCGACTGCGGGGAACCACCACGACTGGTCCATCAGGTCGATGGCCGCACCCACGTCTTGACCGAGGCGGATGGCGTCACCCGTGTTCGACTCGGCACCCAAGCTGGCGTGCGGTTGCAGTGCCTCGGACTGGAACTTCCACCGCATCTCCATGCTGTGGTCGAACCCGCCCGCCGCCAACACGACGCCGCGGGTAGCGGTGATCACGTAGTCCCGTCCGCCCTGCTCGACCACCGCGCCCGTGACTCGGCCCCCGTCGGTGGTCAACCTCGTCAAGGTTGTGTCGGTCCAGATGGGTATGCCAGCCCGGAGCACACCGGCGAACATGGCTGCCGCCAAAGCCTGACCACCCGCCACGTAATGTCTGCCGAGAAGAAGCCCGCCGACACCCTGCGCGAGCCGTTTGGCGATCAGCGGCAAGCCCTTTCGGGGTACTCGCGCCATCAGGTTGAGCCAGCGGTAGTCCGCGCCGGTGGTGGGCATCGGCACGGAAACCTTCATGATTCCCGGCCGCAGTCGGTTGCGGTACTCGCGGAGGATGGACGTGTCGAACGGCCGGCATTCGCAGGTGCGCCCCGCCGCAGAGCCACCCGGCTCCTCGGGGTGGTAGTCCGAGTAGTCCTTGGCCCAAAACAGACGCATCGGTGTGGTGCGCCTCAGCATCTCGACCGCGGGGGCTTGGTTGTCCAGGAATGCGGTCGCTCGCGCCACCGGGGTGCTGTCCGCAACGACGGACTCGAGATAGGTCTGTGCCCTCCCGTGGCTGTCGCCCGCACCGGCCTCGGCGAGAATCGGACTGGCCGGCAACCACAGCGCACCCCCCGAGCGCGCTGTGGATCCGCCGACGACGGAGGACTTCTCGACGATGAGAACCGACATGCCGCGTTCGTGGGCAGCCAGCGCGGCCGCCATGCCGGTACCCGAGCCCACAACCAGCAGGTCGACGGTCGTGTCGCATACGGGCAAACCGGTGGGAATCGTCGATGAGAGCGCAGTCACGACCGGAAACCTATGCCTGCGTCCGCCCCTCGCGGCGCCACTGTCCTGATGAGCGGAACACGGCGCACTCCTGCACTGCGGTTGGCGGTTGAATTCACCGGAGCCGATGTAAGCCGATCCGAAAGACGATGCAGATGAGTACGGCAAGCCTGCCTGACGATGTTCGCCTGATCGAAGCCGACGCAGCGCCGACCCGGTTCGCCCGCGGCTGGCATTGCCTGGGGCTCACCAGGGATTTCGGCGACGGAAAACCGCACGCTGTCAACGCCTTTGGGCAGAAGTTGGTGGTCTTTCGCGGTGCGGACGATGCGATCAACGTGCTCGACGGCTACTGCCGCCACATGGGCGGCGACCTTTCCCAAGGCCAGGTGAAGGGCAACGAGATTGCATGCCCCTTCCACGATTGGCGGTGGGGCGGTGACGGCAGGTGCAAGAACGTGCCCTACAGCAAGCGAGTTCCGCGGCTGGCGCGAACCGCCACGTGGCCCACCCTCGAGCAGGACGGGCTGCTCTTCGTCTGGAACGACCCCGAACGCAAGCCTCCGCCCGCCGACGTGTCCATCCCCCGAATCGAAGGCGCGACGAGTGCGGACTGGACCGAGTGGCATTGGTACACCACGGTGGTCAACACCAACTGTCGCGAGATCATCGACAACGTCGTGGACATGGCCCATTTCTTCTACATCCACGGGTCGTTGCCTACGCATTTCAAGAACATCTTCGAGGGTCACGTGGCGACCCAGTACATGAAGAGCGGCGCCCGCCCCGACATTCCGGATCCCGAAGGGGTCAAGATGCTGGGCACCACGTCGCTGGCGTCTTATCACGGGCCGTCGTTCATGATCGACGATCTGACGTATCACTACGAGGGCGCCGACCAGCGCACCGTCTTGATCAATTGCCACTACCCCATCGACGCCAATTCCTTTGTCCTGCAGTACGGCATCGTCGTCGAGAAGTCGGAGTACTTGCCAGAGGAGCAGGCCATCCAGACCGCCGTCGCCCTAGGTGACTTCGTCAAGATGGGCTTCGAACAGGACGTGGAGATCTGGCGGAGTAAGGCGCGCATCGACAACCCGTTGCTCGTCGAAGAGGACGGCCCGGTGTATCAACTGCGTCGTTGGTATGAGCAGTTCTACGTCGACCTTGCCGACGTGACGCCGGACATGGTGGACCGGTTCGAGTTCGAACTCGACACGACCCGCCCGGGCGAGGCCTGGATGAAGGAGATCGAGGACGGCATGGCGGCCAGGGCGGCACTGGCGGAAACGGTGGGATGACCCTTCGTCCGGACAACCGACTCGCCGACGTGCCGATGACGCCCGTCCGGTGCAGCCGGTGTGCGTCCCGAGTTCTGGTCCGCAAGAGCAGCTGGGACCAGACCAGCGTTCAGTGGGACTCCGCTGCCGTACAAGGCTGCATTGAACGCAGCAAGGCGGAGCGTGTGGAGGATCGCGGGCGTACCGAGCCGTTCCTTGGATGTGCTGCGCTTGGCGACAGCATCGTCGAGGCGGCACGCCACGGTGATCTCGCGGTCGTCGATGACGTCGGACGTTGAACGCGTGGCTGTCCCACCGGCTGGCGGTGCTGCGCAACCGGCAGGATTGCGCGGTTAGAGCGACGCGGCGACGGCCCATATTCCTTCGGCCGCAACAACGTCTTGGCGGTCGAGCGGGCTGAGCACCACGTCCGTCGCACCCGCATCCAGATAGCGCTGGAGCTGACGCCTTATCGATTCCGCCGGCCCGATCGCGGCGAGGTCGGCCGTGCTCGCGAGACCCTCGCGCGCGATCACCTTCTGATATGACGGGATCGTCTCGTAGAAGCTCAACCGTTGGATGGCGAAGGCGCGCGCGGTATCGACGTCGTCGGACACCAGCACGGGAACCGCGGCGATGATCTTGGGTTTGGGCCGTCCGGCCTCGGCGGCGGCCTTGGCGACGGTGGGCTCGATGAACTCCGCGATCGTGCGCGGGCCGGCGAGGTAGGGCAAGGTGCCGTCGGCGAGTTCACCGGTTACGCGCAACGCTTTCGGCCCCATCGCGGCGACGTACACCGGAAGAGGCGTGCCGCCAGAGAGCTTCACGGGCCATGCCGGGCTTGAACTGATCTGCTCTCCGGTGAAGTCGACGGCTCCGGTTTCGATGATCGACCGGAGCACAGTCAGGTGTTCGCGTAGCCGGTCGACCGTGTTGGGCCAGCTGGCACCAAACGCCAGACGTTCCGGTTCACGGGACCCCAGCCCAACGCCCAGGCTGAAGTTCCCGTGCGAGGCCGCCTGCGCCGTCTGCGCCATCTGCGCCATGATCAGCGGATGTCGGGGATTGAACGGCACCACCAGAGTACCCACCCCCAGCCCGGGGACCACGGCGCCGAGCAACCCTGCCAGCGCGATCGCGTCGTAGTCGAACTGCTGAGGCAGCCACACCTGGCGCACCCCGAGCGCGTAAGCGCGTTCGGCTTGGGCGATCAAGTCGTCCACGACGTTGACGGCTTGCGGGGCGGGAAACAACACGATTCCGGTTGCCATGGCTTCTTTCTCTAGTGTGTGGTGAATTCAACCGTGGGGAACGGTCGGCTGTGCGAATCCTCCACATCCGTTCCCAACGAAAATGACTGGCCTGCTTGGCTGCTCGAGCCAGCGGTGCGGACTACGGGTTGCTGATGACCACCTTGCCGACGCGCACGCCACTGCGGAAGTGCGTGAATGCCGCCTTCGCATCATCGAAGGCGAAGGTACGGTCGATGATGGGGTGCAGATCGTGCAGCGCCATCGCTCGGTTCATCTGTTCGAAGTGGAGCCGGCTGCCCACACGAGTGGGTCCGCAATGGATGCCCCGCTGCATGAACATGGACGGGATGTCTTCAGGCGACTGGCTCAGCGCGCCGACCAGGCTCATCCGCCCCGCGTTTCTCGTCGCCATTCCCGAGTCGGGCCATGTCGCGCCGCCGCCGACCTCGACCGTTACGTCTACTCCGCGGCCGTCGGTTGCCTCGAGGACGCCCTCGTGCCAGCCGGGTCCGTGCGAGGCGTCAATCACCGCATCCGCGCCAAGTTCGCGAAGCAAGTCCATTTTCGACGGAGAGGTGGTCGTGGCGATCACGCGAGCACCGGCCATCTTGGCGAACTGCAGCGCGAACAGCGCGACCCCGCCCGTGCCCATGACCAGAACGTCTTCGCCCGGTAACAGCGGCGCGGGACCGAACAGGGCATACCAGGCGGTGACGCCGGCGCAGGGCAGGGTCGCGCCTTCCTCGAAGGACAGATGGTCGGGCAGCTTGACCAATTCGCTTTCGTCGACCGTGGAGAACTCGGCGAGCAATCCGTCGTTCGGGCCGCTGCTTCGGCCAAGGATGTTGAGGTCCGCCGGTATTGGACCGGCGATCCAGCCGGGGTGGAAGGTGAATGCCACGCGATCACCCACCGCGAAGCGGGTCACCTCCGGCCCGATCGACACGATCTCGCCCGCGCCATCGCACAGCGGTATGTGGTTGTGCGCCATGCCTGGTGGCACGACTTGCATGTGCCCGTCGAGGGCGATCAGATCACGGAAGTTGATGCCGTTCGCGCGGACGCGCACCACGACCTGCCTCGCGACCGACGCGGTGGGATCAGCCTCGTCGAATTGCTCCAGCCCGTCTTCTCCGGTGAACGACGTAACGCGGTAGACCTTCATTGTCTCTGCTTTCCTGTTGATCGTGGATTCATAGGCGGATGACAGTCAGTTGACGAACGGCAGATCGGCGCGGTGGTCGACCGCCGTAGATGCCAACGGCCGCGGCCAGCCAAGGGAACTTCGCGGTGGCATCGGCGAAGTCGTCGATCATCAAGGGACACTTCGCCTTCGGTAGCCAGCCGTCCCGAGCACAGCTCGTCTGCTCCGCGCACCAGCGCGTGTACCGGGATCTTGGCGGCCAGCAGCGCATCAACGACGGCACCCCCTTGCAGACCCGTCGCGCCAGTGACCAACACGTCATTCGTCATCGCAATTCGTAACCGTTCTTGAGCGGTGCCTCTTGGAGCATCGCTGTGCGGCACCGGAGGAACCAATAACGTCGGTTGCAGCTCGCGCGTGTCCGGACCAGTCGGTCCCGCTACGTGCGAGATCCCGTGATGTTCAATCGCGGGCGAGCGAGTCGAGGGTGCGCCGCAAGGCGTCCATGTCGTAGCCGGGCCGCTGGCACGCCTCTTCGATTTGATCTGTCACGCCGCGGATTTCGGCTTCCAACGCCCGTCCCCGATCGGTTAGGTCGACCAAGACCCGGCGCTCGTCGGCGGGGTCACGCTGACGAGTGACAAAGCCCGCGGCTTCCAGCCGTTTCACCAGCGGGGTGATCGTGCCGGTATCCATGTCGAGACGAGAGCCCAACGCGCCGACCGTCTGGGGCGCATCCTCGGTCAACGCTAAAATGACCAAATACTGGGGAAACGTCAAACCCAGCGGCTCGAGAATGGACTTGTGGAAGCGAATCATCCGGTTCGCGGCCCCGTAGAGCGCGAACGACAGTTGATTCCGCAGACGATACCGCGAGTCAGATCTAGTACGCGATTCCATAGTGCACTAGAGAATAGCACCTGGGCTCTGGGCCGTACAGCGCGGCCCGACACGAGCGGTGAAACGCAATCACACGGAGCTCACCGGCGACCTGGCCGGACGACGCCTCACACCGCACACGTCGATTTGTCTTGCCCGTCTCCGTGGCGCACAGTGACGACTGCATTTTCGGCTATTTGGCGACTTCGAGATGTAAGTAGTCGATGGCATCGCAGCGACGCCGATGGCCTTTGCCGCCGACGATCGTGCCGAACCATCGCGGGTTCGATCCCGCTGCCGCATCGGCTCGAATGCGTTGGGCAGCAGCCATTCCCGCGACGAGCGGGCCAATTCAAGTCCCACACCCCGGGCGGTGACTGAAACTTCTAAAACTCGAGGTCGTCATGAAGGGCGCCAAGGCATCTCAGCGCGACGCCGGGCGAGTGACTCCGGTGCGCTTCACGGTGACCAGGATTGGTGACACGTCGAGGGCGCTCGTGCCGCTGACGGGGCCGAGGACGTCAGTCAGGTAGGCGTATAGCTCTCGGCGATCCTCCGTGACGACCGCCGCGAGCAGATTGGTCGACCCCGTGGTGGCGGCGACGAAGCGTACCTGTGGTTGGTCGGCCAGTCGCCGGCCTACTTCGTGGAGGGCGGGGGGCTCGACGCGCATCCAGATCAGCGTCTCGGTGCGTGCTCCGAGGAGGCGGAGGTCGACTTCGGTGGCGAGCCGGATGACGCCGGAGGACACTAGCAGGCCAACCCTCTGCCTCGCGGTGACGGCAGAGATCTTGGCCCGCTCGGCAAGCTCGGTGTAGGAGCATCGGCCGTCGCGGATGAGGCTGGTGACGATCGTCTCGTCGTAGGGCCTCGGTTCGACCGACGCGGGGTGGACGGCGAACGTCGGGCGCAGTCGATCGACCTCCTCGGCCGTCAGCAGACCGCCGGTCCACGAGAACGTGGACGGAAACGACCGCAGCACCTCGTAGGCCTGCCACGACGCGATTCCGCTGGTCGCGGGCAGTTGTTCCAGCAACAGTCGATCCCGTTCGTCCGTGTCGGCCAGAAAGTGCATGCTGCACAGTTCGTGGCCGCCGCCGACGATCTCCACCCAGTTGGTGTCGGAGCGGCGAGCCAAGACCAGCGCCAAGTCTCGAGCCTTGGACGGATGACACTGCAGTCGCAGGGCCAGCGGCACGAGATCGGGATGGGCATACGGATTTCGGACTGCGGTCGGCCGCAGGGTGCCGTCGGCGAACAGCGGTCCCGCCCGACGGACGACGGTACGTTCCGATAGCTCCAGATGCTGACCGAGATCCCGCCACGACGCCCTGGGCGCAAGCTGCAGCCCGGCTGCGATCCGCGCATCGATGACATCTAATCGCTGGCGCACTTCCACATCGTAGTGCCGCATCCTGTCCTATTTATTCGTATTAACAGCTATCCAGGACAGACTTGCTCCGTCTCCGACTACGTTCGCGGCAGCACTATCCAACGGAGGAGATCAAATGCCCACACAATCGTTCGACGTGTCACTTCCCCAGGGCACGCTGCGCGGCGTCGATGACGACGGTGTCACCGCGTTCCGCGGCATCCCGTACGCCGCGTCGCCGGTGGGCGAACTGCGTTTCCGCCCGCCGGGACTCCACCCCGGATGGCACGGCGTTCGGGACGCGGCCACCCCCGGCCCGTCGGTCCCACAACTGGAGTCCCGACTGCAGAACGTGATGGGCCCGTCACCGGTGGACTGGAACGAGGACGGCTGCCTCAACCTCAACGTGTGGGCGCCGGCCGGCGCCCTGACCGACGCGCGGCCGCGCCCCGTGCTCGTGTGGATACACGGCGGAGGCTGGTCCAGCGGGTCCGGCGGATGGGACTGGTACGACGGCGCTCAACTCGCAGCGCGCGGCGACATCGTCGTCGTGACGGTCAACTACCGACTCGCGGCCCTCGGCTACCTGTGGCTGCCCGACATCGGCGCCGGAAATCTCGGCAACCAGGATCAAGGCGCCGCGCTGCGCTGGGTGCGCGACAACGTCGCAGCCTTCGGCGGTGACCCGACCGACATCACCGTAGGCGGACAGTCGGCGGGCGCGCACTCCGCCGTCAGCCTGGCCCTGGACCCGGCCACCCGACCGGCCGTCAAGAAGGTCATCGCGCAGAGCGGACCGTGGGTCGTCACCGGCCAGCATCCGCGATCCGCGGCGACGGCAGCCGACGAATACCTCGCGCTGCTCGGCATCACGCGTGACGACGGACTGCTGTCGGCCCTGCAGGACGTGCCGGTCGACGACCTTCTGGCGGCCTACCACGCTCAGGCACAACACCCCGTACGCGCCGCCGACCCGACTCCGGCGATGTACCCGGTCCTCGGCGGCACCGGACTCCCGCGCACCTGGATCGACGGCCTCGATCGCGGCGGAATGGCTGGCATCCCCCTTCTGATAGGACGCACCGAACACGAGATGTCGGCATTCGTCCCCGGCTTGCACGCCCCGGAGGACACCGACGATGCCACCCGCGCCGTGTTCGACGACGGCATCGTTCGCATGGCCGAAGCCCTTGCCGCGCAGGGCAACCCAGCGCATGTCTACCGATTCGCACGGCGATCGAGCAGCACCGAGGCGCTCGGAGCGACCCACTGCGCCGAGCTACCGTTTACCTTCGACAATCTCGCCGCCTACGCATCTACACCCATGACCGGCCCGGTCGACGATGCCGACAAGCGGCTCGCCGACGAATTCAGCACCATGATCGCGACATTCGTCGGCACCGGTTTCGGCGACGAATCCGGTTGGCCCGCATGGCAACCGCCGCACGGAAGGCATGTCCAACTCTTCGGCGGGCACCCCGCTGATTCGGTAGCTCTGCAGGCCAGGGGATGACGTCCAACCAAGGGCGTACGGCGACTCCGCACTCGGCGGATGGTCGCCGCCCCACGCAGCCGGACGCGCGTAAACGACCATGGAGATCGCACTCAGTATTGCGAACTGCCGCCGTCGACCGCGATCGCCGCTGCAGTGACGAACTTCGACTCGTCACTGGCCAACCAGAGCACCGCGTCGGCGATCTCCTGCGGCCCGCAGATTCCCTCGGGGAGGAAGCCAGACAGCATGCCGGACAGCTGCGGATTCGCCCCCATGGTGCGACTGATCTCGGTCACCATGTCGCCTGATCCCATATCGGTGGCGACGGGACCGGGGTGCACACTGTTGACCCGGATTCCGTGCCTGCCAAGTTCGGCCGCGAAGCCTCGCGCCATGCCGGTGACCGCATGCTTACTGGTGGTGTAGTGAATCATGAACGGCTGCATCTTCAGTCCAGCCGCCGAGCTGATCAGGATCACCGATCCTCCCCTGCCGCCGTCGACGAGGTGTCGGGCACCCGCCATCACTGCGTTCCACGTTCCGGTGACGTTGACGTCGAGAACGTCCTTGAACGACTCGGGGGTGATTTCGTCCCACGTTTGGGGAACGGCGATGCCAGCGTTGGCGACGATGACGTCCAGGCGCCCGAGTGCGGCGACACCTTCAGCGACTGTGGACGAGAGCAACTCGTGGTCACGGGTGTCCACCACCGAGGCCAGGATCCTCCGGCCGGTCTTCTCCACCAGCCGGACGGTCTCGTCGAGGTCTCCTTGGGTAGCCGAGTCATACCGCACGCTCGGCGGTAGCGGGCCCGCGACGTCGACGGCTATGACGTCGGCTCCTTCCTCTGCCATGCGCACCGCATGGGCCCGACCCTGTCCGCGTGCCGCACCCGTGATGAAGGCGACCCTGCCCTCTAGACGTCTGGTCATGTGTTGTTTCTTCACCTTTGTCGCGAATTGACCGAAACCAAGCGCTTTCGGCATCTGTAACCTCGAATTCGATACTGCGGAGTTCGCTTCTGCGTACCTTGCCAAGCGCCGCAGCCTGCAGAGTCGTCGCGGCTCACGGATTTCGTCGAACCGTGCGATGCCCCTGCGAGGCAACGCGTATGGGCATCACGACGCCTCTGCCGCGTCAGGAAGTGGTCTCGAGTTTGAAGAGCTCTGCTCTGTCGCCCTCCGGCGCAATCAGTCGTGAGGCGTTGCCGAGACCTGCCCGACGCCGGCGCGCTTCGGCGGGGTCGACGTGTTCCACCACGTCGCCGGGTCGGGGTGCGAGTTCGAAACCGGTGTAGACCACTCGCCGCTCGGCAGACACCGGTGGGCGGCTCATGTGCAGGGTGCACGAGCAGTGCACGAGGACATCGCCTCTGCGGGTGGGCAGCGCCAAGCGGGGAAGGTCCAGGGTGGGATGAAGGCCCAGCATCTGCACGTTCGCGCGCCGCGACCCCGCTACCACCCCCAACTCACCGGCCGTCGAGTTGGCGTCAGTCAGCGAAATCCCCACGATCAGAGACGAACAGCCCCGGGAGTGGCCACCCATCGAGCAATCCTTGTGCCATGACACGTCTGAGGGTCCCTCGACAACGCCGATCTTCTTCCACAGCCCCTCAGCAGAGTCGCCAACCTCGGGATCCCGCTGCACGAAAGCGTCATCGGTGAACCGGCCAATCGCCGTGAAACGCTCGCTGGTGAGCAGGTCGCGCAACGTCGCCGACTTTTGATTGAACCCGAGAATCCGGCACGCATACCACCCTGCGTCCTCGGTACGCGCCCACCAGGAAGATCCGTCATCGCGCCGAGCTGCGGCAACGGTGGCATCCAATTCGTGGCAAACCGCCTGCATCTCGTCATCGGTGAACACCGATCTCAGGTGTAAGAACCCCGTCTCTTCGAGAAAGTGGCCGGGGCGCTCGGTGGGGTCGAAGACCGAAAATGACTGTCGCAGATCAAGGTCGGAGCCATCGGTGTCGCGGAAGTCGATCGTGCCAGGCTCGTAGACGGCACGCCCGTCGATCAACGCGCGCAACACCGGCTCCCACGACACGAAGTCGTCAAGAACGCCCCGCCGGACGACGACACGTCCGGCCATGCCCAACCCGAACGCCGACACGACATCGCCCATCAGATCGGAAAAGGCGGCAACGTCGAGTTCGATGACCGGACCAGACTCTGCGACCTTGCGCTGCACGTGGGCGCCGTCGTCGTCGACCACCAGCGCACCGACGACGCCGTCCACGTCGAAGGACAATGGTGGCAGACCAAGAAGCGTCGCACCGCGCGCGACCAGCCGACCGTTGAGGTCGAGCAAACCCCGCACTGTGTCATCCCAAAACGATTCGGGGTCAACTGGATCCGAGCCTCCGGCTGGGCGGGTCCGGACGTCAACGGTGTTCATTGCCACTCCTCGTTGTCTATTGAAGAAACGCACGGCGGGGCGATCCGGTGCCTAAAATGCCACATCAGTGGGGTATTCGATACGCTACATGAATTTCGCCGCGTGGTGGTATTTTGGTTGTGGGGTCGCGCTCAATGCAGGGTGACCCGCAGAGAGGCACACCGATGTCTACCGGTTCAAGTGGGGCCCGCGGGCCCTATGCGAAGACTGCGATGGTCCGGCAGCATATCGTGGCCTCTGCTACCGAGGTGTTTTCCGAATTCGGTTATTGGGCAACGACAATGAAGGAAGTCGCCGCACGCGCCGGGATCAGCCAACGCGGCTTGGCCCATCACTTCGCCGAAAAGGCCGAGCTCCTGGGTGCTGTGATCGAGGCTCGCGACGAAGCAAGTTCGCAGCTCATGGCGCCGTATGGCAATGCGCTCGAATCGATCCTGAGCATGTTCGCGGTCGTTTCCGACAACATTCGCCGGCCGGGCCTGGTGGAGCTCTACAGTGTGCTGACTGCTGAGGCGGCGTCTGCCCAACATCCGGCGCACGATCACTATCGGGAGCGTTACACCGCTCTGCGGCAATATCTTTTGGTGGCATTCGAGTCGCTGCGCGAGCAGGGTGAACTCAACTCGGCCATGCAATCGGATGCACTTGCCATCGGCGTGATCGCGGTGATCGACGGCCTCCAGCTGCAATGGCTATACGACAAGAGAACCGTCGACGTAGAGCAGATACTTCACGCCTTCCTGACGACGATCATCCCCCGGTTGCCTGCCTTGCCCGACGTCCGCAGAAATCGGACGACGTCGCCGACGCCGCCGGCAATGTAGAGACGTCGCATGCCGCGGACAGTTCCGATCCTTGCCGCGCCCCGCCACAGCGCCACTCCGCATTGGCGAAAGTTCAATTCGACACCAGCCTTCGGGGGTCGGCGGCTCGGCCGCTTCAAGCCCGGGCCACCCGGTGACGTTCTCGGCTTGGATGACGATCTGAACAGCCGATGAGCCGATGCCGAGTGCGGCTACCGACTCGCCCCTCATGTCCAGGCCGTCGATCGAGCGCGACGTGTGGCACATCGCCCTGTCGAATTCGTGCTCGCTGCGTGCGAGGCGGCGTCAACGGGATGTTCAGGAACCCCACGGCGTGGTGACGGCGGTGAACATCCCGTGATCGGTGCCCTCTTCTCCAACGCTGAACCGGCGAGTATCGTGCCACGGCGGCCGCGGGACGCCGCCGTGGCACGTGGGTCATCCGATGCTCAGAGCTGCCAACCGCAGGGTCTGCGGGCTGGTGACGACGTGTGCCTGTTCGACTCCGCGCAACCATGGCTGAGCCACCATGAAGTCGTTGACGTCGGCCATGTTGAGCCAGCAACCGGTGTCGGCGGCGCTACCGGCGGCTCGTGAGAAGGCCTGCGCGTCCGCGGTTTCCAACCCCCGCGCCAACTCCGACGTGATCGCTGGAGCCGAGCAGCCAAAGTAGTTCAGCGCACCGTCGGAGTCCCACGAGATGTGTCCCCACATGTAGGGCGAGGCTGCATCCGGCCAGCCGGTGTAGGTGAGGATGTCGGGTGCGTCAGCGGCGTCCGTTCCGATCCAACCGAAGATCTGTGATGTCGGGTAGCTCTGCACCTTGACGTCGAGGCCCGTTGCGGCAAGCTGGGCTTGGAGCAGGTTGGAGATCAACTGGCTGTCCGGCATGGCTGAGTCGTAACCGACGACGATCGACTTTTGGTCGGCAGGCAGGCCGGCGACCACGGTCGTCAGTGGTGTCGGGTCGTGGGCGACGTTCTGCTTGCCGAGTTCTGGGGCGATGACGTTCGGGGGGAACATCTGTGAGGCGACCGTGCCGCGGCCCGCATAGGTCTGCTTGACGAGGCTGTCGAGGTCGACCGCCCGCAGAAGGGCCTTTCGGTGGGTGGCGTCGGTCAGCATTCCCCTGCGCGGGTTGACGTACAGGTAGTTTGACACCATCGTCGGCAACGAATAGTGGGAGAACTTCGGGTCCTCGAGGTAGGACTGGACCGCCGAGGTGGGTAGGTCGTGCAGGACGGCCGCAAGTTGGCCGCTGTTGAATTGCAGTTGCTGAGAGGACGTGTCGGTGACCACCGGTACGTCGACGGTTTGGAAGTACGGCTTTTGTCCCCAGTACCCGTCGAAGGCCTTAAGTGTGTACTTCGATCCGACGCTGGCCTCGGCAAGCGTGAACGGCCCCGTTCCCAAATCGTGGGTGGTGAGGTAGGTCTCGGCGTGGTCGGTACCGGCGTTGGTCTTGAGCCCCTCGGGGCTGAGCATGCGGGGACCGTAGGCCGAGGCCAGATAGTCCAGGAACGCCGCGTTGGACGTCTTGAGGGTGATGGTGACGTGATAGTCGTCCTGCGCGACGACGGAGTCGACGTCCTTGACCATGTAAGCCGGTCCCTGGTCGACGGCGAGCCGGCGGTCGAAGGATCCCTTGACCGCTGCGGCGGTGAAGGGTGTGCCGTCGTGGAACGTCACTCCCTGCCTGAGGGTGAACGTGAAGACCTTGTTGTCGGGCGACTTCGCCCACTCGGTGGCCAGTAGTGGCTCGAGTTCCGGGGTGGCGGTGCCGCCCTTGTATTGCAGAAGGCCTTCATACAGGTTGGTGGTAAGCAGCAGGCCCTGTCCGGCGTAGAAGATGTCGGGGTCCGGCGGCTGGCCCGGGTCTTGAAGGAATGACAGGTGCAGCACCTTGTCGGTGGGGGCGGCGCTTGGTGCCGCATCTCCGAAATCCGAACCGCTGCAACCCGAAAGGGCGATGGCGGCGGCCAAACTGACGGCGGCAAGTGCGCTGGCGCGAAGAATCACGTGGCGGATCCTTGGAGCACGGGGGCGTCGGTGCGGGATAGTTGGTCGAATGCGCCGATGATTTCTTCGGAGGTGCGCATCGCGCCCGTCTGTAGGTACTCCATGGCGTCGAGTGCCGCGTCGTGGCGGTACGTCGAGGATCCCCCCACGCAGTCGGTGACGACTCGCACGTAGTAGTCGCGTTGGTGGGCGTCGGCGAAGGTGTAGTGCACGCACACGTCGGTCAGTCCGCCGAGCAAGATCAGGGTCGACGCGTTGAGGCCGCGCAGCAGAATGTCGAAGTCGGTCCCGATGAATCCCGAGTAGCGCCGCTTGACGATGTGGAACTCGTCGTAGCCGGGTTCGGGCTGCAGGCTTGGCTCCAGTTCGGTGCCGGGGCGTCCCTCGACGCAGTGCACGCCCTCGGTGCCGTCGAGCTCACGACCGAAGTCGACGCCGCTGGGCCGGTGCACCTCTTGGAAGAAGAACACCGGGACCCCCGCGGCCCGCGCGGCGGCGACCAGTCGTTCGGCGGTCGCGACGCGGTCGGAGTGACCCGGCATATGAGGGATGCCGACCTCGGCGGCCGGCATGGCTCCATCTGTTTGGACGTCCACCACGACCAGGACGGGGTTGCCGACGATGAGTGGTTGTTTTGGCATGGTGCTGTTCCTCCTGGGTTCGCCTGGGTCCTCGAGATGCGACCGCCATGGCGGGTGTGAATGATTTCCTATCGAGCAATAGTTTATGGATGGATAGCTGCAGTGGGTGACGGTCGTGTTACAGATGTTCGTGGGGGTTTTAAGGGGAAGTTACAGACGGTCCAATCGATTGAACGGATGTACTGCTCTGGCTCGAGCATCGGACATCGGGCACGATGAGGCTATGGGTACGAGATCGGGTCAGCCGAAGGCGGTGGTTCAGCGTCGACTGGGGGCGGGGGCGCGCGAACTCATCCTGGATGCCGCAGCGGAACTCTTCACGGTTCTGGGCTACGCGGGAACGTCTACCAGGGCGATCGCCGACGCGGTCGGCATCCGTCAACCGTCGCTGTACAACTACTTCAAGACCAAGGAAGACATCGCATGCGCGTTGCTGAACGAAACCGTCACGCCGACACTGGATCTCATCCCGTATCTGCTGGGCAGCACGCCGGCGTTGGCTCCGGCAGGCCATCTCCACGCGTTGGCGGTCTTCGACGGCAGCCGCCTCCTCAACCGGCGATGGAATCTCGGCACCCTCTACCTGCAGCCCGAACTCCGACGCCCCGGCTTGAGCCCATTCTGGGACGGCCATGACCGGCTCAGGTGGCACTACTTCCACCTTGGCCAAAGCGTGGTCGCAGACACCGGCATCGGCCAGCCGGCAGCCGAACTACCGTTTCGAATGGTGGAGTCTCTGGTCTTCATGTGGGACACCGAGCCGGGGTCTCACCGGGACGACCTGCCCACCCACGTCGCAGACGCATGTCTGCGTGCCCTAGGTGTGGGGGCACCTCGCATCGAACAAGTCCGCGACGAGAGCCGCGCACTACTTGAGCGCTACGCCGAATCACGCTCGGCCAGCAGGCGCTGAACCATGGCACGTGGTGGTGGGCGGCACGGCAGACCGCGGGACGCGGCACAAAGAAGGACCGGACACGACGGCAGACGGGTGAGCCGGTGATGCGGCGGACCCGGATCAGCGACCGGCCGGTGTGGAGTCGACCAACTCGAGGCGCTGTCGCCGCCGGTAAAGACCACCGATCGCGCCGCGGATGGACAATCGGAACGGAGTTCACTTCCCAAGCGCTGCAACAGTTCTGCAAGCGCAAGGTGGTGCTAGCACACCGTCGCTGCGCCGATCGGCATGGTTCTCGAGCCACTTCAACATGAAAGAAAGATATTTCTTGGTGTCGACGTCGGCGCCCGGCAGGCGGTCGCCTAGAACACAAGCCCGTGCAAGTTGGCTATGACCCTGTCGCCGCTGTGCAGCTGCATGATCCAGCCGGGCAATCGTGGTCTGGTGACTGCGACGTTCGAGGGCGAGACGACTACGGAGTCGAGGTCTTCGAAGGAGAGTGACCGCTGTCTGCCATCGGCGCGCCACATGTCGTAGGTGTCAGCGCGTCGTCCTTTGGGCGTCGATGCTGGCCACGATCCCCAAAGTCACGCGGGTCGTTACCTCGGTCCCTTTCCCACATCGAAGACCGCCTCTCTGCAGTCACGCTCTCGGAACGAGCAGAATTCGAAGCGAACGCCGAACACCCAAAGGATCACCAACACAACGGCGCAACGCTTTTAGGGCAGCTGGTCGAGGACGTCACGCAGAGCCGCCGCGACTTCGTCCACGGTGGAGCTGTCCATGGCTGTCGAAAGGCATCCAGTGCCTCGCAACATCATGTTCACCCCACGGTTCAACAGTCCCAGCCGGATAGCGCTCCAGAGTTGGTGATCAGACTCGCTATGCCGTGCGTAGGAATCGACGGGACGGGAGTTCAAGCTCACGTGGAACATCGACCCGAGCCCGTTGACCTGAACGGGTATCCCCTTCTGCGAGAATTCCTCGATTATCGCTTCTCCGAGCGCATTTCGCAGAGCTTGGAGTCGGTCGTAGTCGGCCCGCTGATAGTGCTGCATCGCAGCCAGGCCAGCCGCGGTCGCAGCGGAGACCGCGGTGAAGGTGCCGCTTTGCGGAATCGCGTTGTCCTTCGCCGCCATGAGTTCGATCAGATCTCGGCGACCACCGTAGGCGGCCAGAGCGAACCCACCACTGATGATCTTGCCCATGGTCACCAGGTCGGGCTGCACCCCAAAGACCGACTGCGAACCGCCGTAGGCGGCGCGCAGCCCCTGGATTTCGTCCACCAGCACCAAGGCTCCACGGCGGCGGGCTTCGGTGAACACCGCGTCGAGGAAGTCGGGCTTGGCCGAGATGAGGGCGTTGTTGCCCAGATATGGTTCCACGACCACTACCGCGATCTCGTCACCCCATGTGGCGAATGCCGCCGAGACCGCCGCGGGGTCGTTGAACACCGCCGTGATCGTCGAGACGTCGTCGAGTCCCGCCGAGGCAGGGCGGGCCGGAATCGCCGTTCCAGCTGGCAGCGGTGAAGACCAGATATCCTGCGCCAGAGCTGTTTCGGAACCGTGAAACGCCCCCTCGAACTTGAGGACTCGCTTGCGGCCAGTTGCTGCGCGCGCGATCCGGATGGCGTACTGCAGGGCCTCTGAGCCAGTCGTGGTGAACCTGACTGCTTCGACGGACGAGATCCGTTCGATCAGGACTTTGGCGAGCTGAGCCTCCGTTGCGGTCGGCGTCCCGAGTGCCTGACCCGTCGTCAAGACGTGCGCCACCGCATCGGCGGTCGGTTGATGGCAGTGTCCATGAATCAGACTGGTGTAGTTGTTGATCATGTCGATGTAGGAGTTGCCGTCCACATCGATGAGCCGCGCGCCGTCTCCCCGGCTCCCATAGAACGGGTAGGGCGGATAGGCAAGCGTCCCGCGCGACAGACCGCCAGGCACGACGGGGCCGGCCTCGGAGTACAGGCGGGCCGATTCCGGCGTCCTGGCCCGGTATCGATCCAGTTCGGTTTCGACCAGCGTCATGTCGGCGCGTGTCATAACAGCCTCCTCAATTGGTCCAACCAGTATGACCGGTTGGGTCATCTATGACAAATCCCAGATAGCTGCGCCATTCCTGGACCGTGGATTCGGTCGACAGCGCCTACGGTCTGCTCAGAGGTTGAGCGCAGCAGCGACTTTCGTCAGTGTGTCCTCGCCACCGACATTGCCTGGCACCACGACGTAGAGAGTGCCGTGTGCGGAAGTCTCGGAGGCGAGGCTCCACACCGACACCCCAGCCAGGACCTGGCCGCTGACGTGAGCACTGGTCGCGCCAAGGGCATCGCGGGCGATCTGCGCGGAGGTAATTCCACCCTTGGCGACGACCACGTCGACACCAGGCGCGACCAGGCGCGCGGCGCCTACCAGCGCGGCCATTACCTTCTCGCCGTGTTCGAGGGTGTTGTGGGTGGATCGGCGCACCCGTTCGGTGGTGAGCATCACCAGCGGTTGCGTCTCAAGAAGATCGAGAACCTCAGCCGCGGCGTGCCGCGCGGCGGCGTTGGGGTCGTCGAACGCTGCTTGGGTCGGCAGCGTGACTGCGGCGCCATGGCGGGCTTTCAAGTGCGCGAGTTGTGCGGTCGCGCCCGTGGTGTGCGAGCCACAGACGACGAGCACCTTTGGGCGGGTGGCTAGCAACGGTGTGGGCAGCAGGCCCGTGCTGCCCACCCCAGCCAGTTGGGCGGCCAAAGGCGCGGCGGAGCGCACCAGAATGTCAGTCCCAGTGCCACTGGCCGTTTCGATGGCGTTCGCGATCCGCGCGATGTCGTCGTTGGTGACGGCGTCGGGAATCGCGACAGTTCCCGGCGGGAGTGTCGCAAGGGTAATGACGAAGCTCTCCATGGATCCCCGCACCACGTCGATCGGGATGCTTCGTGCGGCGCGCCCCGACTTCGATGCGACGTAGTCGGTCAGTACTGCCGTCGAGAAGGAAAAGACCGGGTCGGCGGCGTACTCAGTGCGATCGACCGGAATTTTGCCGTCGGCCGTTGTCAGGTAGTGCACGCCGGCTTCGGTAGTGCGTCCGCCGTCGGGGAACGCGGGCGCGAATACGACGACGGTGGACGGCCCGGCGATCGCGTCGATTTCGGCGAACACGTGCCCGCGGAGGGTGGAATCACCGCGGAGCACGAAGCGAACCTGCTCACCCAGGCGTCCGGCGGCAAGGGTTGTTGCCGCCTTGATGTCATCGATCAGCCGCACCGCATCGGATTCCGAGAGCGCTCTGCTGTTCGTTTGGATGTAGACGCTGTCAGCGTTAGACAGGGCTGAACCTATCGACCGAGCGTCCCAACGCAACAGCACGCGCACGTCTGCAGCGGATTGCGTTCCTGTTGGATCATCGTCCATTACGACGGTCTTCATGACGGACCTTCCTGAAGCTGGCTTGAGTGACGTGGGCTGACGGCACTGGGCCGGTCTTACTGGTCCTACCAGTCTAGTGGAAAGGCTGCCGCTCCCCCGTTGAGTAGCGTTCTCGTCACCGCCGCAACGACGCGTTAGCGCCCGAGCCCCTTGACGGCGTCGCGACGCCTCCAGATGGACCGCGCCAGCGCTCCTGGATCTTCCGCGGACAACACGGTGGGCCCGAGGGCGCCAGTCAGGGGTTCGTCCCACCCCTGACTGACGCCAACCTCACTCTTGGCGATCTCGTAGCGTCGCAAGACGCGCTCTCAGCCGGACAGGAGTGGTCGCCAGCGAACCAACCCAACGTGTCCCCCGGCGCACCGCACGCCAGTTGCCGTCGCTACTCCATTCCCGTCTCGGGTCGCGTCTTGGCCACCACGAAGCCTCCGATGAACAGCCCCACGATCAGTACCACCACCGCGATCGCCACTGCGGTGCTCCCTCCGACGAGGCTCTCGAGGTTCCACACCGTCAGGATGGTGCTGCCGAGCATGCCCAGAAATCCGAGCGCGGGTGCGATCGTGGTGCGCCAGAGGCTATGTCCGTCCCGGTGATTGCTTCGACGGAAGAACGCGACGACCGCGGCGCACGTAACGGTCATCAGGACCATGAACCCCAAGGCGCCAACACCGCCGAGCCACGTATAGAACTGGTTGACCGGGTCGAGACCGAACAACAACCCGATGATGTTCGCGATGCTGCAGATTGCGGTGACGGCCAGGCAGGCACGCGCGGGCGAGCCGTATTTCGGATGCGCCACAGCGAGTTTGGGGCTGAAGACGCCGCGATTGGACAGCGAGTAGATATACCTGGAAGCGATGTTGTGGAAAGACAGGATGCAGGCAAAGACGCTGGTGACGAATAGCGCCTCGATGAGGTGCGCTCCGGTGGTTCCGAGGAACTGCTTGCCGACCGTCCCCAGCATCGTCGAGGCGTTCTCCGCTGCGTAGGACGCCACCCTGCTGTCTCCTACCGCAGAAATCATCGACCAGGTTGAGAAGGCATAAAAGACACCGACGATGATCAAGGCGGAGTACGTCGCCCGCGGAATGGTCCGGTTCGGGTCACGCGCCTCGTCGCGAAAGACAGCGGCCGCCTCGAACCCGATGAAGCTCAGAATCGCGAACATCAACGCCAGGCCCAAAGAACCCTGAAAGAGACTGGTAGGTGACAGCGATGCAGTCGAGAGCCCCTCGGGGCCACCGCCGTTGGCCGTGATGACGAGATCCAGAACGATCACGACCGATACCTCTGCCACGAGAAAGACCGTAAGCACCTTGCCGGCAAGTTCGATGTTGCGGTACCCCAGGAAGGTCACGATCGGAAACAACACGACGACGTAGATCCACCACTGGATATGAGGACCGCCATACGAGGTGATGAGGGAATCCATGCCGGTCCCGAGCAGACCGAGCATCCCTGCTTCGATGGACATGTAGGACACCAGTGCGGTCAATCCGGCGCCCAGTCCGGCACCACGGCCCAGACCGAGTTGGACGTAGGAATAGAACGCCCCGGCAGACTTCACGAACGGAGTCATGGCGACGAAACCTACTGCGAACAGCAGAAGTACGGCTGACATCACCAGGAACGTCGCCGGCATTCCCACACCGTTGCCCAGTCCGAGTCCAAGCAGTGCTGGGCCGCCCATGACCGTTAGCGGTGCCGCCGCCGCGACCACCATGATGGTGATCTTGGCGGGCCCGAGATCGCCCCGTAGCGGGCTTTGGTCAGGCCGGTCGACTGGGTCAGCACCTGTCTTCTGGATCTGAGAATCCATGATTGTCTTTCTTTCTGTGATGTTTGCCGTGGTGAAGTTCCGCTACTGCCGGCACCTGCCGGGACCGGATGGAGTTCAGTCGATCGAGAATGTCTGCCCCATCGCCTCCTCCTCTGCTGACGGCTTGGCACGGCTTGCACCCTCGCCCACGAGCTGGAGCATTCGGCACGCGACCTGTTTCGCGCCTGCAGCGAGTGCCGCGTTGAGCGCCAAGACATCCAAAGTTGCTGTCCGCCGCGGTAACTCATCGCTCAAGCCGGCGAAGCGCCTGGCCCGCAGTTCGGTGTTGACGTTCAACTTCACCACTCCCGCCTCGAGCGCTCCCATGACTTGGCCCGCGGGCAGTCCAGAGGTGCCGTGCAGGCTCACCGGCACCGCGGTCGCGGCAACTAGTTCCCGCAGACGGTCGAGATCGAGCTTCGGCTCGCCGCGGTAGCGGCCGTGAACGTTTCCTACCGCTACCGCCAGGCAATCGACGCCGGTATCGTCGACGAACCGCCGGGCGGCGTCCACGTCGGTCATCTGCGCCGCACGTCCCCCGAGGTCTCGGTCTTCGTCACCACCGATCCGGCCGAGTTCGCCTTCGACGGCGACGCCGTACTTCCGGCACAAGGTGACCGCCACCTGCGTGAACCGCGCATTCTCGGCGTAGGGCAACTTCGACCCGTCCGCCATGACTGCATGCACTCCGACGTCGAGTGCCTCCCTCATCAACACGAGATCGCTGCAGTGATCGAGCTGGACGAAGGCCGGCTGGGCGCTCTGCCGGGCGACCGCGACAAGCGCGACCATCAGATGCCGACCACCTGCGCTTGCCGCCGCCGCCTCGGACACCAGAAGCGTTACCGGTGCCCCGACGTCCTCCGACGCCGACAGCACCCCCACGGCGGTCTCGAGGTCGTAGCAGCTAAACGAGAGCATGCCGCGAGGTGTCCGCATCAGGGCTTTGAGAACCTCGCCGAACACCATCGTGGCCGTCACGTGGCGTCCCAGGTCAGGATGATCCGTAGGGTCCGCCGACCAACAGCGCTTGTCCGACCACCAGGCACGTTGTCGAACGCAGTCGTCGGTACCCGTCGACCATTCTTCTCAGCGATAGGAGCACCTATGGCGTCCTCGTCAGGGCCAGCAGTGTGCGCCATCGAACGCTCCCTAGTATCGAACTCGGATGGGCGGAGGATTCATCCAGTGAGACCAGTCCAACTGGTCGGACCAATTTCGACGACGGTACATGACCGACTCCCCAAGTGGGTTAAATCTGGATTACCGCTCGCGCCGGTGTCCTTCGACCGCGCCGAGAGCAATCAGTGGGCCGAGCAATCAGTGGGCCGAGCCGCTTACGCCCGCATCACTCGCGATGCCGCTCACTTGCCGTCGCGACGCGAACCAGTCAAACCGACGACGTGCCCCCATGGTGACCGATGCTGGGCCATTGGGCGCGGTCGAGCTGTTCGAGCGTTCGTCAAACTTGGGCCAAAACCGGCGGGGCGCAACGTAAGTCACGCCCAACAGTTCACGATTCCTGTAGGCGCCTGAGCAGATCGCGGTGTTCGGCATGCATGGCAGCCGATGCCGCCAATGCCTTCTCGAGTTCTCCATGAGTGATGCCCCGGGCAATCTCTTCGTGCTGACAGAGCAGCGAGTCACCCATGGTCTTGCCTCGCGGGCTCAGGTGGATGCTCTGCTTGACCGCATCCGCCATCTGATCCCACATCCGCAACAGCATCGGAGAGGCCGACGCTTCGATGAAGGACCGGTGGAGCTCAGCGTCTAGGTCTTGGGTGTCGAGCCCCCGAGCCACTTGGGCTTCCAGGGCGCCCAGGCAGTCCTGCACGTGCTGGCGGCTGGCTGCATCGTCGCGTGCCGCCGCCATCCGCAGGGCGCCCGCCTCGAGAACCTCTCGCACATGGACGACGTCGATGAGCTGATCCACATCCAGGGATCCCGCACTCCATGCGGTATTGGTCGAGATGACATAGGACCCTCGGCCGAGTTGCGACTCGACGATCTCCATAGCGGTCAGCGTGCCTAGGGCTTCCCGCACGACCGTGCGGCTCACGCTGAATTCCTCGGCCAGATTGCGCTCGGACGGCAGCTTGTCGCCCAAGCCGTAACGGCCGTCTTGGATTTGGGCGAGAAGTGCGTCCGCTACGCGCATCCGTTGAGTGGATTTCATTCCGCTGACCACAGACACTTCTTTCTCTCCATCCCTTGCATCACGATTGGGGATGTCGCGTCCAAGTATGTTCCGACGGACCGAGTCTGCCAGCATCTCCCGGACCGCCCTAGTGTAGGGTCACCGGTCATACCAGTACTACCAGATTGGGAGGAGTCCCCGTGCCCCTAACGCCGAGACCCCTGGGGCGAACCGGCGTCACCTTGTCGCCTCTAGGGATGGGCGGTGTGCCACTTGGCGAGGTGTACGAGACACTGACCGAGGACCAGGCCCAGGCCACCCTGCGGGCGTCGTGGACCTCCGGCATTCGATACTTCGATACGTCCCCGTGGTACGGCCGCGGCCTGAGCGAGCTCCGATTCGGAACGTTCCTGCGCCAACAATCGCGGGACGACTTCGTGCTGTCCTCGAAAGTCGGGCGGACCTTCCATCGCCCGACGGGCCCGCGCCGAGCGGAAACCGACTTCTGGGCCGGCGGCCTGCCGTTCCAGGAGAGGTTCGATTACACCTACGACGGAATCATGCGGTCGTACGAGCAGAGCCTGATGCGGCTCGGGCTGAACCGGATCGACTTGCTCTTGATCCACGATCTCGACGTTGCCGAAATCGGCTCGGCAGACCTGGTGGCCCATCACTTGAACGACCTACGGCAATCCGGGTGGCGGGCGCTGGAAAATCTCCGTCACAACGGAGACATCCGTGGCGTCGGCGCCGGCGTCAACATCCTCGGGACGATCCCGGTCTTCCTTGAACTCTTCGACTTGGACTTCTTCCTCGTTGCGATGCCGTACACCTTGCTCGACCAAGCCGTTCTCGACTCCGAGTTTCCACTGTGCGAGCAGCGCGGAGTCGGGGTCGTCGTCGGATCCCCGTACGCATCGGGCATCCTTGCCACCGGCCCGACGCCCGATGCGCGTTACAACTACGAACCGGCGACCACTCATATTCGTGACCGCACCGAGCGCATCGAGAGGTTGTGCCGCGACTTCGGAGTATCGCTGAAGGCTGCGGCGTTGCAATTTCCGTTGCTGCACCCCATCGTTGCGAGCGTCGTCTCAGGATCCGCGAGCGCAGAGCAGGCCAAGGAAAACGCCGAACTGATGCAAATGGACATCCCCGTCGACCTATGGCGCGAACTCCGAAAAGCCAGCCTCGTGCACGAACTGACGCCTGTGCCGTAGGTCACTCCACGGACGAATTGCCCTCTGGCAGCTCCACATCGTCGGCGGGGTGCTCCTGATCAGTGGGCGCGAACACGAGGCACTCACCTGGGCGGCCTCAATCGTTTCGAATGTGCCTGTGTCATCGAGTATTTCGCGGCGGAAGACAGCGATCGACGAATGGGTACACGCCTACAACACCGCGCGACCCCACCAATCGCCGGACATGGCCACCCCAGCAAGCCTGTTCCGTAGCCAAGCCACCGAACCCGACCAGTCCTCGGCCGCTGCTGCCGCCCGCCTTGACGAGGACGTCAGCTCTCGCAGCCGCTGATGACGCCACCGGCCGTCAACACAGTCGCCCGCCGATCGAAATGGACGCGCGCGCCACCTTCGGGTGGGGATGGCCGACATTGAACGCCCATCCCTGCGAGGAGTCCGAATCGGACGATCCGACCCTGCAGACGCCGCGCCCACCGTCGTCAGCGCGAGCAGATGCCCGACACCAGCCTGGATCATCATCACCGGCGTGGTCGAAGATCACCACTTCCGAGTGCTCGATGGGATCGCCATGCTTTTACTTCACGCCCGAACACCGACCAAACCCCATGCGCAACTTCGATGCTCGAGCGACTTGTCTTCCGCGGCGACGATCCTCGGCTATGACCCGTCCAGGTAAATGAACTCCAGGAGATTGCCGTCCAGGTCTTGCAGGTACCGGGCATACATGTGCTCTTGATCCTCGACGGCGTTCCATTCAGAGCCCCCAGCGGCAAGTCCGGCCTTCATCGTTGCGTCGACCTCGTCTCGTGAGGTTGCGGAGAATGCGAGGACCACTCGTGCGGTGGTCGTGGGATCTGAGATGCGCTTGTGAGTGGCGGTCTGGAAGAAATCCCTACTGAGCAGCAGGATCTCGATATTTTTGGCCCACACGACATACGCGGTGTTCTTCTCGGTGAGCTGAGGGTCGTTACTGGCGCCGAGATTCTTCGCCGTGGCGCCCAGCTTGATATAGAAATCTTTCGCCCGCGCAACGTCGGCCACGGGGATGTTGACGTAGAGGCTCTTCATGGCTGGCTGCGGGCTCGATGAACTGGACTCCGGTGCCACAGTGGGCGCGCTGCCACAAGCCACCATCGTTGCCAGTATGGCAAAGAATGTAGCCAGTACGGCAACACGGGTCGGAGCCGACGCACGTGACATTCGAACATGACGCATTGTTTAGTACTCCTGTTGAGATGGTGGGTATTGAGGTGGCCGGCCGCAGGGAGCTGTTGCTGTGTCCGACGCGCTCGGCATGTATACCGATTGGAGTCTCGCTGTCGGGCAACTACGGTCCCGAATCGGCGGTCTTGGATCGAACAAATTCAGATCGCGCTCTGGAACCCAGCGGTTATTGCCCGTTCACGATATCAGCCCGATTCCCGCGGATTCGGCAACACCCTTGACAGATAACACTTTTCAACGGCCCGACAGGTCACAGCCACTCCGCTACGCGTCGGACCCGGCCGTCAGCCGCGCCGTCAGACTGGCGCACCATCGGGCGTTTCGCTGAATACGCGGCATGCGTACTTCTCGCACCGATCAGACGTCGTCCGAATTCGTTGACGGGCATGGCATAGCGGTGTCAGGCGACGGTATGCACCAGTGGCAGCACGTCTCTTGCGAGGCGCTCGTAACTGGCTCGAGGATCAGGACCTCCAGCGACGAGGACGACGCAATCGGCGCCGGCGTCGGCCCAATCACCAATAGCGCGGGCACAGTCTGCAGGGGCGCCCACCGCGGCCATCGACTGCAGCGTTGCGTCGGTGAGGTTGTCCCCGCCGTCGCCCAGTCCGGCGATCTCAGTCATTCGTGGGTAGATGCCCAAGTCCAGGATGGGGAGCATCTTGCTCCGAGTCTGAGCGAGTGCTTCACTGGCGTCGTCAGAGACGTTGAGCATGGCCAAAACTACTATCTCGCCCGCAGAGTTCATCGTCGACCTCGCCCACCGCACTGCTTCGGGCGTACAGACCTCGGGCAGCACAACGCCGTCACTGCTTCGCCCAGCCGCCTGAAGTCCCCGCGGTCCGGTGGTACCAATCAGGATTGGAGGAATCGTCGGGGGCGGGAAGCCGAGACCGACGTCATCGAGTCGGACGTGGCGGCCCGTGGTGGTCACACGTTCACCCGCGAGCAACGCGCGCAGGGCGACGACGGTCTCCTCGAGTGCCGCCTGAGGCGTATTCGACCGGGCGCCAACCTGTTCCATCCAAGCCGAGACGCCATGCCCGATCGCTAGGGTCAGGCGATCGGGCGCAAGCCGCGCCAGGGCAGCGACTTCCATTGCAAGCGTGGCGACGTTTCTGGAGACGGCCGGCACGAGACCAAGTCCCACACGAAGTCGTCGCGTGTGAGCCAAGGCAGTCGCTGCCATGACTAGGCCTCCAGACCACCCGAGATCTTCGCTGAACCAAAGTTCTTCGAAGCCATGCTCTTCCACCCAGCGGGCGAATTCGGGTAGTTCCTCGGCTGGCCAGTCTGGCTCGAACCGCACGGCGATGCGGCAGCCGGTGCCTGTCGTGGTCATCTGCTCATCCGCTCCTTCAGTAAGGGAGTCGACCCAGCATGTCTAGCGACGATGCTGCGTTCGGCTTGGTTCACGTTTGCGTGCTTCCATCTGAATGTCGTCATCTGACAACGACGTTGGGACGCGTGCGCGTTCCGGGTTGAATTCTGAACCGATGGGTCTCCGGGTCGAGGCTAGGCGACCCGCCTCCCGGTGAACAATGACGGATCGACACGCGAACTGTTCGCCAACGACGAACAATGTCGAGCTCGATCAGGTCGGCGAGCGCATTGACCACGCCCACCAGGGGGTGCGCGCCAACGTCGTGTGCGCCAACGTCGTGCGCCCCGACTTCGTATACACCACGGTCAATGTGACGTACTACGAGATGCCCTGCGGCCGAATCGACTAGACGGTCCGCTTCTCTCAGCTTGCGAGGCCGATCTGCTGGAGCACGTAGTCGCCGAGCAGTTCGTTGGCGTGCGTCGTCATGTGTTCCGCGGCCGCGAAAACGTACGTGCGGTCGGCGTCCGGTGACTTCAGCGACGTCGCATCGCAGTAATCCTGATCCGGTTTCGCGCAGGCGTCTTCGTTGGCACCGTGAGTGAATCCGTACCGGTCGGCGTTCTGCAGCAGGTCGTTCACGAACGCCTCGGTGTCGATGACCTGAATTCGAGGGTCGGGCGGCAACGCCGCCAGCAGCGTCTGGTTGTACACCGCGCCCAGCTCGCCGACGTACCGGCGGGCGGCGTCGGTCCGGAACCACGGGTCCAGGCTCGTGTCGAACAGCTTGAACACCAGAAGGCGCTGCGCGCCGTTGGCGAGGATCGTCGACGCGGTCCGCGCTTCGTCGGTCGCCGCGGCTTGCACCCGCGCGCGCTCCCCGACCATGACGTCCTCACCGGCAGGCACACCGTCGCGCAGAGACTGCGCGAGTTCCGGATTCTTGGTGAGGTCGTAGTTGTACGCCACGTCATTGGTCCCGACGTAGAGGGTGACCACTTGATTGGGGGTGAATGCCCCGTGCTGTTGCAGGAAGCGGTCGACCTGGACCACCGTCGAGATTGGCGTTCCCTGCGGGTTGTCCGACACCGTCGAGTACGCGCTGTTCGCGCGTGCACCGCCCTCGGCGTAGTTCAGCCCACCGGGCCCCGGCAGGCCGGGCTTGCCCTGGTACACGTCGCCGTAAGCGGCGACGTGCTCGTTGGGTTCGTCGGACTGGCCGAGCCGCTGCGCCACGTGCTGCGCCCAGGTCTTCCCCGGATTCGTGGTGAAGCGGAAACCGTAGGTGCCCGCATCGGTGAGGCTGTCACCGAAGAACACCGCCTGAGTGATCGCGGGTTGATCGTCAGCTGCGGCAACTGGCAGGAGACCGCCGGCAAGCGGGGCCAATGCCGTGCACGCGGCCAACGCCGCGATCCGTCCACTCATCTTCAACCGCATAGCGCTCCTGTCCGACAATCTCACCACGCACTACCTGTGCCGGTGCCGTTCACACCCATGGGCGGGCAACATCGCGCGGACGCCCACATCGCCATGTGCCGACCGCGTAAATGATTGGACGCACAAGTCTTTCACCCATATCAGTCGCCGCCGTGCAGCAGCTCTACCGCTTCTCGGAATGCTGCAACCTCGGCCGTGTCGCCTGAGGGTCCGTCGTCTCCCAAGAACACTGCCACCAGCCGAGCCGTGGAATCCGCCGCCATCGCCGGAAGATAGCGATCACGCCAAGTCCAGAGATTTGGATGCGGGTGCTCGGTGAACGCCTCGGCAGGCGCCAGCTGAAGAATCGCGCGTTCCAGGTCGAGCTGAGTCATCGAGAACGAGGCGCTACCACATCGATAACCGGTTACATCCGCCATGACCACGCCGGGCAACGAACTCGGTCCGACGTTCACGACGTGGAAGTGGCCAGCAGCTGGCGTCGGGGCGTCCCCCGGGATGAGTCCGACTCCGTGGGCGCGCGGCGGATGCCAATCAACGAGGGTCGCAGCTAGTCGATCGTGCTCGGCCGCAATCTCATCGGCGGTCCGCCACTGTTTCACGGCCGGCCTTGTCACAACACGGTTGACGTCTTCGGCACTTCCCATGCTCCTGACGATAGTTCAATGTCGACAATGCGCAACCATCGGCGCGCATAATGGTCATTGGGCGCCCGATTCTCGCGAGGCTTGACTCGCGCGCGTTGGAGCACCACAATCAGATTGCTTCATGTCGACAATGCACAATTTGGGGTTGCCTCATCTTGTGGCATGGCCGAGCCGCCCGCCAGTTCGCTCTAGCTCTCAGGTCGCGACGGCGCCCATCGAGAAAGGCCCTCATGACCTCAGAAATGCCCGGCGACGCAAGCCCCGTCGTCGATGTCCTCGTCATCGGCGCCGGCCCTTCCGGCGCCGTGGTCACGCACACCGCGGCCGCCGCCGGCCTGAGCGTGCTGGTTCTCGAACAAGGCGATTGGGTCAATCCGAGCGACTTCCCGGCAAACCACCCTGAATGGGAACTCCTCATCCAGCACGACTGGTCACACGACCCCAACGTCCGTCGCCTCCCGTCCGACTATCCAGTCGACGTTTCCGAGTCGGACATGTGGCCGGTGATGTTCAACGCCGTTGGTGGCAGCTCCATCTTCTACGGCGCGGAGTGGCCACGCCTGGTGCCATCGGACTTCCGCGTGAAGACGTTGGACGGTGTTGCGGACGATTGGCCCATCAGTTACGACGATCTGAAGCCGTATCACGACGAAGTCGACGCGTTCATCGGCGTGTCGGGCGTAGACGGCGATACTGCTTATCCGGACGGACTGGAGTACCCACTGCCACCAAACCCATTGGGCAAGGCGGGAATCAAGGGTGCCGAGGCAGCGAACTCGCTGGGCTGGCACTGGTGGCCGGGCACGAATGCCATAGCAAGTCAGAAGTTCAAGACCCTTGAGCAGTGCGGCCGTTGGGGCACCTGCGAATGGGGCTGCCCCCAGGGCGCCAAGGCGTCATTCGACCTCATCTACATGCCGCAGGCCCAGAAGCTTGGCGCCGAGGTCGTCACCGGAGCCCGCGTCCGCCGAATCGTGACCGATGAAGACACCGGCCTGGCGACCGGTGCGGAGTACCTCGACCGCGACGGTGTCGTGCGGTTCCAGGCTGCTCGCACAGTAGTGCTGTGCGCCAACGGCATTGGTACGCCGCGATTGCTACTGTTGTCCGCCTCGGACCAACATCCGAACGGCCTGGCCAACTCGTCGGACATGGTCGGACGAAATCTCATGTTGCACCCGAATTGCAGCGCGCTGGGCTTCTACGAGGATTCGCTGGAAAGCTGGCGTGGGCCCGCCGGGCAGCTCATCCATTCCTTGCAGTTCTACGAGACCGATCAGTCGCGTGGTTTCGTGCGCGGCGCCAAGATGCATGTTCTACCGACACCGGGACCGCTCAACGCCATCGCGGCTCATCGCCCGCTGGAGTTCGAGCAACTGTGGGGTCCTGCCGTGCACGAGGTGGCTCGACTCGCTCAAAACGGGATCTTGTGGGCGGGACAAACCGAGGACCTGCCCGAACCACACAACCGCGTGACCCTTTCACCGGATTTGGTGGACGGCGATGGGTTACCCGCCCCCAAGGTCGAGTACCGCATCAGCGAAAACACCCGCAAGAACTTGAAATTCACCGTCGACCGGCTGGTCGAGCTGCACGAGGCGGCCGGCGCCATCCGCATCATCACGCAGGAGATCTGGGTGGACCAGCCAGGTCACCTGCTGGGTACCGCCCGCATGGGAGACGACGCGGCGACGTCCGTCGTCGACTCATACGGCAAGACCCATGACGTGGACAACGTCTACATCGCCGACGGCAGCATCTTCGTGACCTCCGGATCCGCCAACCCGACGTGCACCATCAGCGCCCTGGCGCTGCGCGTCGCCAAGAACCTCGTCGACCAGGTCGTTGCACGAAAGGCACACGCATGATCTCCAACGGACATCCCGTCGCCGCCAACCGTCGACTCTCAGTGCCGCCACGGCACACCCGCCCGCCTCGTGCCCTGACCGAGCCGGAGTTGACGGCGCTGCTACGCGTTGCCGACTGTTTGATCCCAGCGTCGGGACCCAACCCGAAGGCCAGCGACGCCGACCAGTACGCGTCGTATCTGCAGCTGGCTCTGGCTGCACGAGCAGACGCGTTCGACGCGATCGTGGCCGGATCGAGCAAGCTCTCCGACGTTCCCGCAGATGAGTTGTGGGACGCGTTGAAAGCCATGTCGGTTGAGGACGAGGCCACCTTCGTGCCGCTGTCGTCGGTTCTGGCCGGGGCCTATTTCATGACACCGCAGGTGATGAAACTCATCGGATACCCTGGGCAACACCGCGATCCGGCTCCGCTTGAACTGGCCGCCGAAGAGATCGGCAGCGGTATCCTCGACCCGGTTCTGGAACGCGGATTCATCTATGTGTCAGCCGTAGACGAGTAACGCGGACGGACCTGCCAAACGGTCCCTCGTCGACTAGAAGTCCGATGCCTCGGGCCCGGCGAGCACGCGCGGGCGCAGGTCGTCGATCCAGTTGTCGTGCAGGGTGGGCGGCTCGGTAACCCGCCAGCTGAGGCCGGCCGCATCGAGGTCGCGCGAGCTAACTCCCGCCCGGGCCGTGGTGGTGATGACGTAGTCGTCACCGCGGTCGACCCGGGCTCGCCACGCCTCTACGTCGTTGGGCGCAAGTCCCTGAAAGTCCTTGGTGAGGGTGAACACTCCGTCCCACCTGCGGGCGCGAGCTACTGGGCCACGATTGGTGCCGATGGACGCGACCCACATCGGCGGTCGTGGTCGTTGCCGCGCTGGAGGACTCAGATGGGCGCTCACCGTGTATGCAGCGCCGGTGTGTTCGAGTGGATCGCCGGCGAACATGGCGCTCACGATTCCGAGTCCCTCATCCAACAACTCGGCGCGAGCTCGGAGGTCGGTCAGCTCTCCAAAGTCGGCGAATTCCTCCTTGGGTGGAGCGCCCAGGCCGAAGCCGGTGATGACCCGTCCACCGGAAAGATGATCGATCGTGATGAGCTCCTTGGCTACTTTCCACGGGCGTCGTCGTGGAAGCGCGATGACCATCGGCCCAATTGCGATGCTGGAGGTCGAAACCGCGATCGCGGACAGGAGCGTCGCGGGGTCGAATACGTCGACGCGTTGGGCAGCATCGGTCTGCAGGGTGTCCCAGACGAAGAAGCCATCCCACCCTGCGGCTTCTGCCTGTGCCGCCAATTCGACGATGGCGCTGGGGTTTCCGACGTTGGGTACGTTGAGTGCCTGTTTGAGTTTCATGCTTGCCTTCTCAGATGCGGGCGACGCCCCGGAGGACCTGGCGTGCTCGACTGGCTAATGCTGATGGGGCGCGGCGCCGTAGCACGCCACGGTGGTTCCCCCGTCGAGCGCCAAAGTCGTGCCAGTGGCAGTCTTGGCGTGCAACAGCCACACCGCCGCGTCGGCCACCTCGTCGGCGGTTGCAATGATGCGCAACGGAACTCGACCGATCTCGGCGGCGTATGCCTGATCCGAATCCCCCGACAGGGCTAGCTCGGCACGCAGCATCGGTGTGTCGACCGGGCCGGGGCAGAGCGCGTTGACCCGCACCGAAGGGGCCAGTTCGGCGGCGAGAGCTCTGGTGAGGCCGAGGACACCGGCCTTGCTCGCGCAGTACGCCGAGTAGTGCGGCATACCGATGGTCGCTGCTTCCGAACCGAGGTTGACGATGCTGCCCACTCCCCCGGATGCCTGCATCTGCGCCGCCACGGCCTGGCACACCAGAAAGGTCCCGGTGAGGTTGACCGCGAGCGTCGTCTGCCAGCCGTCGACGGTTACCTCAGCTAGCGGTCCCGGAACGCAGACACCTGCGGCGTTGACCAAACCGAAGGGTGTGCCCAGTTCAGAAGCGACCGCTCCGACCGCCTCCGCGACTTGTTCTGGGGAAGTTACGTCACAGGCCAGCACCAAGGACTTGGTGCCGTCTGGCAGGGAACCCGCAACGTCCTGCAATGCACGTTCGTCGCGCGCCAGCAGTGCGACGGCGTGCCCTCGGCGTGCCAGCAGCCGTGCGGTGGCCGCACCGATTCCGGAGGAAGCGCCAGTGACGATAGTGACGGGTGATGCCATGTCGGAAGCCTTCAGTCGGTGGGTTCGCAGGCGTGTTCGCTGGCGAATTCGGTCAACTCGGCAGCACCAGCGCACCGTCGAGCCTGCGCACGATGGCGCCGTACCCGTCGCGCAATTCGGTGGGCAGAACCGACGTCGGCGCATTCTGGTAGGTCACCGGCCGCAAGAAGCGGCGGATAGCCGTGGCACCGACCGAGGTGTGCAACGAGTTCGTCGACGGCCACGGGCCACCATGGGTCTGTGCCCACGACACGGCTACCCCTGTCGGAAATCCGTTGTAGACAACACGCCCAGCGGTCGGGCGGGCGATCTCGGTCAGTCGGGCCAGCAAGACGTCCTCGTCGGCACCATGGTGGATCGTCGCAGTCAGCGAATGCGGCAGAACCTGCAAGATCCTCTCGGTGGCCGACTCGACGTCGGCAGCCGGATAGCGAACCAGAACGGTTGTCGGACCGAATATTTCGGTGATGTCGTCCCCGTGCAGGTCCGCGAGCTTGGTCTCGAAGACCGTCGGTTCGACGGTGAAGCCAGCGGCGGGGCTGTTCGACGAATCAACGAGGGAGGTGAAGGTTCGGTTAGCGCGAAGATCATCTGTCCCCTCGCGGTAGCTCTCGTAGATTCGCTCGTTGAGCAACGGGGCGGCGGCCACGTCCGCCAGCGCGGTCCGCACCGCGGCCACGAGGCGGTCTCCGTCGGCGGAGTCAGGAACCAGGACGAGTCCCGGTTTCGTACACAGTTGCCCGGCTCCCAGGGTGAAGGAGCCGGCGAGATCAGTGCCGAACGTGACGCCGCGTTCCGCGGCCGCCTTCGGTGTGACGATCACCGGATTGAGACTGCTCAGCTCACCGTAGAACGGGATCGGTTCCGAGCGCCGACTGATGATGTCCATCAGCGCTTTTCCACCACTGAGGGACCCGGTGAACCCAACTGCCTTGATGGCGGGCTGCGCAACGAGATGTGAGCCTGCGTCGCGTCCATACACGATGCCGATCACGCCCGCAGGTGCCGAAGTGCGTGCAGCGGCGGCGGCCAACACGTCGAATGACAGCTTCGACGTCGCCGGATGCGAAGCATGAGCCTTCACTACCACGGGGCTTCCGGCAGCTAGCGCGGACGCTGTGTCTCCACCCACCACCGAGAATGCGAAGGGGAAGTTGCTTGCCCCGAAGACCGCGACCGGTCCGATCGGTACCAGCATTCGTCGGAGGTCCGGCCGTGGTCCCATTGGGGTGGCGGCGGCTCGATCGATGGTGGCTTCGAGGTAGCTACCGTCGCGAATCACCTCACCAAAGAATCGCAGCTGATACGCAGCTCGGGTAAGTTCTCCGTCGAGTTTCCCTGTGGCGAAGCCGGTTTCACGTTCGGCCGTCTTGACGAGTTCCTCGCGGTGCTGCTCTACCGAGTCGGCCATGGCGTCGAGTAGGTCGCCGCGCCCATCACGACCCATTGCCTCGAGGTCGGCGCTGGCGGCGCTGGCGGCTTCGGCAATGGCGTCAACCTGGTGATCGGAGGTCTCTTCGGTCACCGCCGCGAGCGGGGTCGCGGTGCGAGGATCGATGCCGGCGACGGTATTCATGTGGTGCCTCTCGGGTGTGGATTTCGGCGCGCCCACCGCGTCGGTGGGTGGGCGGCCGTCGAGCACAGGGGTCAGGTCAGGTTGACGCCGACCTGTTTCACTCGGGTGAACTCCTCGATGCCGAGTTGACCGCCCTCCTTGCCGTAACCAGAAGAGTTGAGGCCACCGATTGGCAGGTCTGGAGCAACGACGAGGTGGGTGTTGATCCAAACATTGCCGTAGTTGAGCGCGTTGACCACGCGCATTCCGCGGCCGATGTCGCGAGTCCACACAGATCCGGCCAGACCGAAGTCCACGCCGTTGGCCAGCGCGATCGCCTCGGCTTCGTCGGTGAAGGTTTGTGCGGTCATGACTGGACCGAATATCTCTTGCTGAACGAGGTCGTCGTCTTGGGTCACGCCACTGATGAGTGTCGGTTCCAGGTAGAAACCTGAACGGTCGGGGCGGTTCCCGCCGTGCATGATCGTCGACGAGGCTGGCCGGTTGGCGATGAGCTTTTCGATGCGGTCCAGCTGGTTCGCTGAAATCAGAGGCCCCAGCGTGGTGCGCTCGTCTGTGGGGTCGCCCAGGACGACGTTCTTCAGATTCTCGACGAGGGCTTTCAGGAACTCGTCGACGATGGAGTCCGCGATGATGAGCCTGGTGGCGGCCATGCATTCCTGGCCAGCGTTGTAGAGCGCGGCACCGACGATGCTCTCGGCGGCCGACTCCACGTCCACGTCGTCGAAGACGACGACGGGAGCGTTGCCGCCGAGTTCGAGGATCGCCCGGTTCGGACTCTGTGCCGACGCAGCGGCGATGTTGCGGCCGGTAGCCGTTGACCCGGTGAAAGACACCAGGTTGACGTCTGGATGCGCGGCGAGGGCGGCGCCCACTACGCCGCCCTCTCCGTTGACGACGTTGAGCACGCCGGCTGGAAGGTGCTTTTGAGCCACCGCTGCGAAGGCAACGGTGGAGAGCGGCGTTAGCTCGGCCGGCTTGATCACCACCGTGTTCCCTGCGGCCAGCGCGGGCATGATCTTCCACACCGCCTGCCAGAGCGGGTAGTTCCAGGGCGTGATGCCCGCCACGACGCCGAGCGGTTCCCGCCGCACGAACGTCGTTGTACCAGCGACGTATTCGCCGGCCGCCTGTCCGCTCAGCACACGTGCGGCGCCAGCGAAGTGGCGCACTGAGTCAGCAATGTCGGGCATTTCCTCCTCGGTCGCCGCGGTCACTGGCTTGCCAGCGTCGAGCACCTCCAGACCGATGAATTCGGTGAGGCGGCTGGAGAAATCGAGAGAAATGGCGTGTAGGGCGTCTGATCGCTGACGTGCCGAAAGCGCAGCCCACGCCGGTTGGGCGGCCCGGGCTGCCGCGACCGCTCGGTCGACGTCGTCAACCGTGGAGGACGGAAAAGAGGTCAGTTCCTCGCCCGTGCCTGGGTTGAGCACCTTGAGGATGGTGGCGCTAGAACCGTCCACCCATTGGCCGTTGATCAGGTTGGCGACGGTGGGCACGGTGGGTGCGGTGAAAGCCATGGTGCTCGTTACTCCTTCGTAGTGGGGCGTGGTTGCGGAACGGGGCAAGCTGGTGCCGTCGCGATGCCGACACCAGCCTGCTCTCGCTCCGGGTCAGTCGTGGATGCCTTCGCGCTCCAGCTTGCCGCGGTGCTCGGAAGGAATCAGTGCATAGATGCCGAAACCGATGGCGATGGCCACCAACATGCCGACGCCGACCCGCAGCCAATCTGACCACACCAGGATGACGCACAGCACGATCGACCAGATGATCGCTACGGCAAACACGAACGGCGAGGCCGCCTTGAGATTGAAGGGATGGTCGGGCAGCTTCTTTCGGAGCACCGCAACGAAGCCGACGGCGACGACCACGCCATAGGCCAGTGCCCACGCGAGTGCGGTCATTGCCGACAGCACGCTCAGCAGCGAGGACCAGCAGCAGACCGCGATCGAGATGAGGGTCACCACGAAGGTCGCGTTCATCGGAACGCGGTTGCCGTTGAGCTTGTGCAGCCAATGCGCAGCAGGCATTTGGCGGTCACGGGCCTGCGACCACACCACGCGAACAGCGGTGAGCTGCAGCATTGCGATGCACGCCATCAGGGCGACGATGGCCACGGCTTCGAAGATCGTCGTCAGTGTGCTGCCCACGGCGGAGTCAAGGATCAGCTTGACGGGAGTGGCGCTCTCCATGACGGCGCCGACGTCGGGGATGGCGCGCACCAGCAGGTAGAAGAAGATCGTTCCGCCGATGAGTGCAGCGGTGTTGGCGAGCACGGTTCCCCATGCTGCGTTGCGGGCGGCGTTCTTGGTCTCTTCGGCGGCGTTGCCGGTGGCATCGAAGCTGGAAATCGTATAGGCGGGCAGGATCATCGCGAACAGGAAGCCTATCCAGGCGACGTTCCCGCCGGGGCCGACGGTGCCGGCGGTGTCGAAAAGCACTGAGGCCGGAGCGTGGTCGTACTTGGCGACCACGAGCGCGACGATGACCATGATGATGATCGCTGCTTCGGCGAACACTCCGATGTTGTTGAGCACGGCGGCAGCCTTGACGCCGGCGATGTTGACCAGGGTGACCAGAATGATGATGCCGATGGCCGCCAAGGTGATCTGTGTGCCGGAGAGTTCGCCGAAGCCGAACCACCCTGCAATGAACGGCACCATGCTCACCGACAGCGCCGCCACGGCCACGGTATGGGCGACGACTAGCCACCAGCCGCCCTGCCAAGCCAGCCATTGCTGCTTGGGCGCCAGGCGACTGACGATCTGGTATACCCCGCCCGAAAGCGGAAATGCCGAAACCAGCTGCGCCACAGCCAATCCCACGCCGAAGACCTGCAGCGCGCCGCCGATGACGAACGGCCAGAACGACGCAGGACCGAAGAACCCGAAGCCGACGACGATGGTGGTGAACACCACCGAGCCCACCGAGATCGACGTGAACTGCACGCCAAAGGACGAGAAGAGTCCGAGCGCGCGGTTCAACTCTTGCTTGTAGCCGTATTTCTGAAGATGGCTCTCGTCGTTGGCCGCAATGTCGGCCAACGATTCGTCGGCGCCCGGGGCGACGGGTGGGGGGTTGTCAATTGTCATGGTCTCTTCGCTTCTTGGTTGCCGGTCTGGACAGTCGGTGCAAGCGCCTAGTTCATTGTGCGTTGTCGACAATATTCCACCTGACGACACAGCGCAAGACTTCGTGGGACATTCACGCCATATTTGCTGTGCTCCGATGCACCGGTTCATAACGCGACCCGCAGCCGACGATGAACAGTCCGAGACCGCTAGACGAAAGTCGTTCGTCTCCAGGCCTATTCGGCCGAGCAGCCTCTACCTCAACCACGGTGGGAGGATTCTGGCCCGTCAGCGAACTACGCCGACGGGCAATTGCCCAAGACCGCTCTACGCGGCCGGGGGCAACAAATCAGTTACGCCGAGCGGCCGTCGCTCGCGCCGAGGTGGGAGTCCTGGAGCGGGTCGCCGACCTCGATTCCGGGCGCGAAGTGAACATGGTGACCGAACGCTTCACGGATTCGATCGTGATCACCAGTTTCGATGACGGCTATGAGTTCCTTGTGGACCCCTGCCACGTCCTGGGCGGACTGGAACGCTTCATGATCGAAGATGAAGAACAGCCTCAGCTTCAGTTCCCAGTCTCGCCACAGCGCGAGAAGGGTTGCATTGCCGCTCTTCTCATAGAAGTAGCGGTGAAAGGCGAGGTGCTTCTCGATCGCGGAGACTAGATCGCGGCCGGATGCGCGCTCAAGCTGGTCAAGCAGCTTCCGGAGTTGCTTCCAGTCGGCGTCGCCAAGCCGAGGCAGCGCCTGGGTCACCGCGTACGGTTCGATCAACGTCCGTATCGCGGCGATTTCGGCGATCGTCTCCGCGGAAACGGAAGCGACGTAGGCACCCTTGAAAGGCACCTTTTCGACCAGACCCTCTTCTTCGAGACGGCTCAACGCCTCTCGGACCGGCGAGCGGCTGATTCCCATTTCCTCGGCGATGTGAGCTTCACGAAGCTGCGAGCCTGCAGGTAGTTCGCCTGACAGGATCGCTAGGCGGATTTGAGCAACAACCGCAGTCGGCGCCTTCTGATGTGCCAGCGGGGTGAAAGTGGCCACGTCGTACCTTCCATGGGATTTAGTCGACAATACGCCGTTGGGCACTGCCAGTCGTATCCCACACTCCCGTGTCCCCGCCGCGACCTATGTCCTCACCACACTCAGACGGTACCCAGCCAGGTGTCCGAGAGAGTGAAGCCCGTAGGGAAGGGATCGCTCGGGTCGACGCCCACCTTGCTGAAGTCCGTGATCCAGGCCTGACCCGCAATGCTTGGCACGATGGCAGGTACACCGCCGACCGTAGTCACATCTTCGATGACTCCGTCGAAGTGAGTATCCAGGATCGAACGGTGGATGAAGTGCTCACCGGGTGCAATCTGGCCACGTGCATATATCGCCGCGAGACGTGCCGAGGTTCCGGTGCCGCAGGCCGAACGGTCAATGCGGCCCGGTGAAACGATGACCGCATTTCGACCGGTCAAGACGCCGTCTATCCGTTGCACCGGTGTCGTGAACTCAGTTTGGGTGATTCCCGGGAAATCGGGGTTTTCCGGGTGTACCGCCGACAACTGCTCAGCGGCCGCAGTCTTGATCGTTTGACCGACGACGCAGAGTTCACGCGCTTCGGAGGGCTCAAGGGCGAATCCGACGCTGGCGGCGTCGACCAGCACGTAGGCCATACCTCCCCACGCGACGTCGACGGTCACAGTCCCATAGCCGGGAACTTCGATTTGGGCGTCGAGGTGGTAGACGAACGCCGGCTGGTTGACGAATCGGACACTGGTGACTTTGCCGTCGTGACACTTGCACTCCAAGCTGATCAGACCGGCCGGCGATTCGAGCGTCAACGTGGTGACCGGTTCGGTCATCGGAACCATGCCAGTCTCAAGCAATACGGTGGCCACACAAATCGTGTTGCTGCCCGACATGACCGGATATTCAGTGGATTCCATGATGACGTAACCCATTGCGGCGGCGGGGTTGCTGGAAGGCAGTACGACGTTGGTGGAGCGGACGACGTTGCCGCGAGGCTCGTGGAGCAGTCGCTGACGGAGATCGTCGCGGTGTTCCTGAAGATAGTTCCGCTTGTCGAGCATGGTCTTCCCCGGGACATCGCCGATACCCCCGACGACGACGTTGCCGATTTCGCCTTCGGCGTGGCAACCAACCACGTCGACCATATTGTTGAACCGCATCAATGACTCCGGTCTCTCAAGACTTATGTTGGGGCACGAAAACCGTTGAGGACCAACGTTTCAGTTGGTCCTCAACGAAGCGTAAGACAATCAGCGGTAGCCGTTGGCCAATGCCTTCTCGGTATCCTTGCGCACCGCGGCAGCGATGTCGGCGGAAAGGGGCATCCGCGGAGGACGGCAGGCGCCGCCGTTGCGGCCGGCGACGTCCATCGACAACTTGATGGCCTGGACGAACGCTGGCTTTGAATCCCAGCGCAGCAGCGAGTGCAGATCGCGGTACATGGGCAGCGCCTTCTCGAGATCCTTCGCCACCGCGAGATTCCACAGCTCGACAGAGGCCACCGGCAACGCGTTCGGGTAACCCGCGATCCAGCCCTTTGCGCCGGCCAGCGCGAGTTCGAGGAGAACGTCGTCGGTGCCGACCAACACGTCGAGATCAGGCGCAAGTTCCTGAATCTCGTAGATACGGCGGCAATCGCCGGTGAACTCCTTGACCGCCACGATGAAGCCGGCAGCATGCAACCGGGCCAGCATGCTCGGCGACAGGTCGACCTTCGTGTCGAGGGGGTTGTTGTAGGCAACGATGGGGAGGCCCGCAGAGGCAACCTGCTCGTAGTGGGCGAAGACGACGTCGTCGTCGGCGCGGTAGGCGTTCGGCGGCAGCGACAGCAGTGCGTGAGCTCCTGCGTCCTTAGCCTGATTGGCCCAGTACGTGGACTCACCCGAGCCATAGGCACCGGTACCGGGAACCACGCTGAAGCCTTCCGGCGCCGCTTCGACGGCGACCTCGACGACCTTGGCACGCTCGTCGGCGGTCAGACACTGGTATTCGCCAAGGGATCCGTTGGGAGTGATGCCATCGCAACCACTCTCGGCCAGCCAGCGAACGTGCTCGGCGAACGCACCGAAATCGACGGACAGATCTTTGTTGAACGGCAATGCGCTAGCCACCACCACGCCGTGCCACGGTTGGGTGCTCATGCGGAGTCTCCTCTGAGGGTTCGAGTGTCACACAAAGTGGTCATTGTGTGTTGTCGACAAAGTACTACAACCCGGCACCTGAGCGGAAGCCCGGGGCGCCTTTCACTCGGGTTCGGTGTCTCGATCTTGGAGAGCGGGTTCGACGAGAACAGGTCAGCGGCCGCAGCAGAGCGACGTCGCCGTCAGCGGAGCGCTTCGGAGCCATCGATCGGTGGGCGGTCCTTCGAGGCTGTCACCATTCGAGGAAGGACCGTCGACACACCTTGGGGCCAAAGCCCGTTACGCCCCACTGTCCGCGCCGAGGTGGTCGCGTTCCTCGGCGCTCAGACCCCATGACCGTTCCGGCGCCGATGACGTCGACCCTCGGCGCCGGCGGTGGAGACGAGATCACAACATGGACGAAGTCCATTGCCGACGAACGCAATGTCGTCAGACGCTGCCTCGACGTGTCGGGGCTTAGCCAAACAACGTTCTGGTGTAGTCGTTCAAGAACAAGCCGTTGGGGTCGAATCGGTGTCGGGCCTCGTCGAACTTGCCGAGCTCCGGGTACATTTCGTCCAAATCGTCGCGTCGAAGGAAATGCACCTTGCCCCAATGCATCCGGGGACCGAATTCCTTGAGAGCTGCGTAAACCTCACGGAAGTAGTCGTTGTAGTCGGTGCTGGCATTCCCGGAGACGGAGATGCCCACGGAGTCGACCTTGTACGCAGGGGAAAGGAAGGCGTCGTCACCCTTGACCCATCGTGGCTGGACAGGAAACTTTTCCCACGGACGCGTTGTCTGAACGATCTGACGAATCCGGACCATGGCTTCACGAGCGTGTTCGGCAGGAACAAAAATCTCGAATTCGTAGTACGGGCCGGTGAACTCGCCGTGATAGATGAGGTAATTGCGGTCGACGCGACGCTCACCGTCGAGCTGACGCGCAGGCCCTTCGGCGACGTTGATACGTCGCAGATGGGCTCGGTCCACAACCGACACACCCTCGGGGACGGGCAACTGGTAGAGCGGCGGGGAGGCGTCGTCGGGAAACCAAAACCAGGATGAGTGACGGTTGTCCGCGATGTCGCGATCCCACCCGTCGAGCAATTCGTCCCAGGTGGGGTATGTCACCTCTTCCTCTAAGTAGTATCTGTCGACGACTTCGAGGTCTACCTCGACGATGATGCCCAGCATCCCCAAGGAAACCTGCGCGGCTCGCAGAGCATCCGGATCGGCTTCGGTGATCTCTACGACGTTTCCCAATCCGTTTACAAGTCGGACACGGCGTACCGAGGAAGCGAGAATTCCTAGATCGATACCCGATCCATGAGTTCCGGTAGACAGCGCTCCAGCGACGGTTTGAACATCTATGTCGCCCTGGTTCTTCAACGAGAAACCCTCGTCCCACAGTGCTTCGCCCAAGTCCCAGATCGTGGTGCCGGCCTTGACTGCCACCAGCTTGCGTTCCCTGTCGACGACGCGGACACCGGTCAACGCGCTGACGTCGATCTGAACCCCGTTGGTGCTGCACAAACCGGTCCACGAGTGACCCGTGCCGACCGGACGGACTGGCAAGTCATTGTCGATGGCGAACCGGATGCATTCGGCGACTTCGTCTTCGGTGCGTGGCCTCATCGTGTAGGCCGGTGTCGACGTCGCCAATTGCGACCAGTTGGACCATGTTTGCGACTCCACGTACGGAACGTCGGGGACGGCGCGGGCGGACTGTGCGGTCATGCGAATCTCCCTGTCATGTGCTGAAACTGGCCCAAGTCGCGAGGGCTCCAATGGGCTGATGTGTCGATGAGGCGCCTAGGACTAGGGCCCGCAGAGCGGGAGACAAACCCCCGAACCACTCGAGCCGCATGGAAAATACGAACTGTCCACCAAGCCGATGGCGGCCACGCCTCCGCAAGGGTCAACGTTGGCGTAGAGGAACCGAGGAATCGCCGTGGGCCGGCCGGGACGGATAATCCGCAGGAGTCGACGCGCCGCCAGCACTCGACCATCCTGCTCAACACTTACGTACGGCATCCACAGCCGCCGACTGGACATCACCATGATCCTCGAGGTCGACGCAATCGCTTCGTCGCCAGGCACTTGGCGGAACCAAGCCCCAACAAACGGTGGCGCCGCTTCCAACCGAACGCCAACAACCGTCGTTCGCCTCCTCCACATGTGTTCGTCGCTCGCCTCTAATTGCCACGATCAGATGAGGCACGGCCTGGACGCATCAGACAATCGTAGTTGATTGTCGACAAAGCGCACAGCGATCGTGCGGCTGCGCAGCTATTCGATGCCCAACCCGTGATCCGGGTTCGAACCGGACCGCACGGCACCAGCGCTTGCGGTCACAACTAGCGCCACAGCGAGGTAGTCCGTCAGCCCGAGCCGTTGGTGAAGGATGAACAATCCGGCGATGGTCGCGATGGCGGGCGAAAGACTGGTCAACACGGCGAAGGTGCTGGCCGGCAGGGTGCGTAGGGATATGAGTTCGAGCGAATACGGGATGACCGAGCACATCAGACCAACGACCACGACCACCCCCAGGACCTCCCAGTGCAGCACCGAACCGCCATCCACGGACAATGCCGCGGCCGGGGCCGTCAGTACGGCGCCGATGACGGTCGCCAACGCCAATGCGTCGAGATTGGGGAACACTCTTCCCGAGTGCGCGGTCGCCAGAATGTATCCCACCCAGCTGATGGCCGCGCCCGCGGCGAGCGCCAGTCCGACGACGTACGAGCCATGCACCGCGCCGCGGCCGAGCCCCAGCAAGGCGACGCCACAGAATGCCACCAAAGCCCAGATGCAACCCGACCACCGGCGGTTTAGGGCGATCGACAGAAGGAGCGGTCCACAAATTTCGACTGTGACCGCCATTCCCAACGGGATGCGCGAAAGCGATTCGTAGAAACAAACATTCATCACCGTCAACGGGACGGCCAACGCGGCGACTGCGCGAAATTCGCGAGAATCGAGCCCCCGCACCCGTGGGCGGACCACGACACCCAATACGAGCGCCGCGACCACGAAACGCGCACAGACAGTCCCGGCCACGCCCAGAGCGTCGAACAGACCAACGGCGACCGCTGCCCCGACTTCTTGAGAGATCGTCGCCAAGACAGCGAGCAGCGCCGGCCAGGTTGGTGCGCCCTCATGCCGCACAGATGTACCACTCATCAAACCTCGCGCGGCATTTCGAACTTGAATCCTGGACGATCGCGGTCATCGGAACAGTAACGCTAGTGGACGTGACGGGCGCATCGCGCGTGGTCGTCGACCCCGAATCGACGACCTCGCCGCCGTTGACTGCGCTAGGTTCGCAGGATGATCAGTCAGTTGACCATCCAGTGAATCTTGGCACGCTCTGCCTCGTCGCCATTCTGCTGCTGACCGTTTCGGCCCTGTGCTGGAATGTATTTCGACACGACCGTCGCGATGCATCCTTTAAGTCCGGCGCAACCGGCGACAGCGACTTGGACTACATTGCGAAGCGCTTTGGCCATCTATGATCGATCAGCGACGGCCACGCGCCTGCAGCACCGGAACCGACTGAGCCACCCTGAGCGCCGACCACGGACTTGCCGTTTGCACGCACAATCGGTATTACTGGTTATACCAATTCAAGCCCGCTGGCAGCCCTATCAATGTAGGTGTGGTTCTGACCAAGGTCGTGGTGCGCAACAGCCAAGTGCCGTCGATTCCCGGCCATGCAACATGGCCGACTTCGTCCGCACGCAAACATGTGAGGTGCAATGACTTCTTCAGGTGAACTCTTCGAGGTCCTCGACGCTCGATTCACCGAGTGTGCCGAAATGACCGAACACTTGGAGACCATCGCGACAGGCTGTCGGTTTACCGAAGGTCCGGTTTACTTTCCGGCACACCGATACCTGGCGTGGAGCGACATCCCCAATGACCGCATGCTGCGCTACGACGAACTCAGCGGGAACGTCTCGGTGTTCCGGGAACCATCAGGTTTCGCCAACGGCAACACGCGGGACGGACAGGGTCGTCTCGTCACCTGCGAGCAAGGTGAGCGTCAAGTCACGCGCACCGAACACGACGGGACGCGCGTCGTCCTGGCAGATCGATACGACGGTAAACGGCTCAACAGCCCCAACGACGTGATCGTCGCCGAAGACGGCGCCATCTGGTTCACCGATCCCACGTACGGAATCGACAACAACTACGAGGGCCAGCGAGCAGACAGTGAGATCGGCAGCGCGAACCTCTACCGCATCGATCCAAACACGGCGAACTGCGAATTGAAGGCCGACGACTTCGCACAGCCGAACGGCCTTGCCTTCACCAATGACGGTGCGGCACTCTACGTCTCCGACACCGGCTACACCCACGACGACCAGGGACCCCGGCACATCCGCCGTTTCGCGGTGACCACCGATGGACAGCTCTCGGGCGGCGACGTGATCGCGGAATGCACTTCCGGGGTGTTCGACGGGTTTCGCCTCGACGAGGACGGCCGCATCTGGACCAGCGCCGCCGACGGTGTGCGGTGCCTCCTGGCCGACGGCACGCACATCGGCACCATCCGTTGCCCCGAACCGGTAGCCAACGTGGAATTTGGAGGGCCGCGCAACAACCTGCTCTACATCTGCTCGACCAGCTCTGTTTACCGTGTCATGCTGCGCGTACGCGGACACAGGTAACCCGTGGGCCACCTCGCCGGCAAAATCAGCAGCAAGTGGGTAACTGCCACGGCGTCCTGGTGAGTTCGACTGCGACTGTGCAACTTAACGACCGACAACCCCGCACACAGGATCGTCGCCGTGCCATCGGCGTGCTAGCCGCGGTCTTCGGGTTCATGAGTGCGGCCTTGGCGTTGGCCGTCCCGTTGCTGCCCGTAGTCATCGACGAGGTCACCCTGAGTTGGCCGCAACCCCGATCCGGCGCGAACGTCACCGCACCCCTGGTGGCCTACGCGCCTCTGGACCTCGAAGCCACCATCCCCTGCGCCGCGGCGGCAACGCTGCCCTCCTACCTCCGCGACGACCTCGGCGGCGACTGGGGCGAACTCGAGCGGTACACCCCGCGAGTAGCTAACAGCGGGGTAGCGCGACTACAAACGACGCCAATCACGCGATCCGGCATCTGAACCCTGCGCCCCCGAAAACTGAGTGACCCTTACACAATCATTCTTGTAGGTTCTCACCGCTCGGCGAATGGCTGTTTGTCTCGCGGACAACATCATTTCCTAGCGGACAACAGTCCGGTGCCGTTCTCACCTGCGCCGAGAGAAAACCACAACAGCGTCGATTCCTCACTGCGACGGCCGAGCGGCCGACCAGGTCGAGGACTGGCCACTACTTCCTCGGCACCTAGGACGCGGCCGTCACCGGCTCCCCAACCAGGCGGGCGGATAACGCCTCATCAGGGCCAACGCGGCAAAGATGCAGACGCTGGCCGAAACCGTAAGGCCGAGCACCATGCCCCACTGTGCGCTACGCGGCTGGCTGACGACCTCGGCGCTGGTCGACGACACGAAACCGCTGACCGCCAAGGCCAGGCCATAAACACCCGCTCCCGCGGCGGCGGCGGTAGTCTCACCGGCAGACCACAATCCGACGAGCACCCCGGCACGACGTTGACCCGACTCGTCGGCATCCTCGGCCAAGATGTCGGCGAGCATCGTGTTGGGCAACAATTGCGCTCCGGCGAAACCGATTCCGGCGACCATGAACGCAGCGCATGCGGCGGGGAACGTACTCTGCTCGTCGAGCAAGGGCAACGCGGCTGCCGCGGATACTCCGGCACCGAAGATCGCCAAAGCCGCCTGAAGGCAAGACTTGTCGCCGAACTTGGCCGCGGCCCGGGTCCAAAGTGGCATCGTCACCAGCAGTGGCGCCAGCACGCATACGAAGAGCGGCGCAATCGCCTCCTCGGTGCCCAGAAATTGGGCTGCTATATAGGGCAGTCCCGCCAACGCCGCGGAGATCACCACCTCGACCAGAACGAATACACCGAAGAGGATCGAGAAGCGACGATTGTGGCGAGCTGCGGACAACGCCCCGCGCAGGGACCCGGCTCCCCCCGTTGCGGCAGCACTCACCGTTGCGTGGGCGGGGCGGCGAGCGCTGTACACCGCGGCGCACGTGCCCAGAAAGATGACACACCCCATGACGAGTGCCATCAGGCGATATCCCTGGGTCCCGCCGCCGTCGACTGCGGTCAGCAGCGGCGCGACGGCGCCCGCCGCCAGGATGGCCACGCCGAGGAACCCGACGCGCCACGCCGTCATCGATTTGCGTTCCTGCGCGCTGGCGCCCAATTCAGCGGGAAGTACACCGTAGGGGACGACGAATGCAGAGAACCCCACGCCGGTCAGCGCGAGAAAGATTGCGACCCACCACGCCGCTGCCATCCCGGTGAACGGAGAACAAAAGACCACCACGAATCCCACGGGGAACGAGACCATCCCGGCAACGAGCCATGGTTTGCGCGGCCCCCAACGAGACGCCGACGCATCAGACAAGCGCCCGACGATGGGGTTGTAGATCAGATCCAGGAGCTTGGGCAGAAAGACCACCAACCCGGCCACGGCCGCTGCGACGCCGAGCACGTTGGTCAGGTAGTAGAGCAGTACGAGCCCCGGAACCACGGCATAGGTCGCCGTCGCCAGCGACCCGGCACCGAAGGCGGCCCGTTCGGCCGTCGTCAGCGCGAAGACCGCGCCATCTTCGTTGCTTGTGTCTGTCAAGGTGCCCGGTTCTCAGAGGACACGAGGCACGTTGCAATACGTTACGTCGCAACCCTTTACGCAAACGCCGTCCGTTGCAGTCGAGGCCTCAGCGCGCACGTGCAGACTGTACCGCGGCGGCGATTCCGCCAACGGTGAATACGCCGGCGACCGCGACACCGGCACGGCGCATCCCCTCGGGCACGTCAGCGGTCATCGCGAACGCCGCAGTGTCCCATGCGTCGATGACGACACCGGCGACGAGTAACGGTACGACCGCGCGCGGCGCCCAGGCCTGCGCCGCGACGACGCTGCCGCCGACGTAGATCTCGCGGATCCCGAACGTGCGACTTGCCGCCCGAATGGTGGGCAGCGCTGCGTCACGACCGGCAAGGGTGGTGTGCGACCGGGTGGGAGCGATCATGTAACCCACCCCGATCGCGGCACGGGCGAATCCGATCAACGTGGACAGACGAGCGAGATTCATCATGGAGTGCTCCTCAATATGGTTGTGACTGTTGCGGTTGGTCTTTCAGGGCTTCGCCGGAGTGGTGGCGATGCGTACCATCTGCTCGATCGAGGTCAATTTGCGGCGCCGGCGCCCCTCTTCGCGCCCTGCGGCGCGTTCGTGGGTGTCGATCGCTGCCCACCCGGACGCGGTGACCGGCCGGCCTCCGCGTCCGTCGACGAGAGTGCGTACGTCGTCGCGGGAGGCAGACGGGGTCGGCAGCTGTCCGCCCGCCCAGTCGGTCAACACTGCAGTGGCAGTTTCGATGCCGCACTGACGGTTCGCGCCGATGCCCCCGTTCGCGCCGCGTTTGATCCAGCCGGCGACATACACACCGGGGACCGGCGCTCCCGCGTCAACGACACGGCCGCGCTCGTTGGGGATGACGGCGCGCAAATCGTCGAAGGGGACGCCGGCAACGGGACGCGCCCGGTAGCCGACCGATCGGATGACCAGGTCGGCGGGGATGGTCGCTTCCGCGCCGGTGGGCACCACCGTGTCGGGCGAATCGAGTGTGTACGCGGTGCGCACCGTCGTCACCGACTGCACCCCCAAGGAATCACCGTTCACGGCAACGGGATTGAGCAGGTAACGGAACACGACGGTGCGCGGCGCACCAGTCGATTGCCGCGCCGCATACTGACGCGCGAGCTGCAGCTTCATCGCGACCGCGGAGTCCAGGGCGCCTGACTGCTCGGCGCGGTGTGTCGCGCTGTCTAGGACGAGATCGGCGGGATCGATGCGGACGTCGACTCCCGGCATCGAGCCGAACGCCTCGAACTCGGAGTTGGTGTAGGCGGCATGTGCCGGTCCGCGCCGGCCTAGAACGGTGACTCGGCGCACCTGCGACGTCCTTAGAGCCGCGAGCGCGTGGTCGGCAATGTCGGTGCGCGCCAGCTCGTCGGGGTCGGTCACGAGAATTCGGGCGGCGTCGAGCGCGACGTTGCCGTTGCCGATGACGACCACGTCGTGCCCGGTGAGATCGACAGTGTCGCCCGCGTGGTCCGGATGGCCGTTGTACCAGGCGACGAAGTCGGTGACCGCCATCGACCTGTCGAGCTGCTCGCCAGGGATGTCCAACCGCCGGTCATGTGCGGCACCGCACGCGATCACCACTGCGTCGTAGCGAGCGCGCAGTTCCTCGACGGTGACGTCGACGCCGATCTCGACGTGGAGCAAGTAGCGGAAGTGGTCGTGGGCGGCGATGGCGGCGAAAGTGCGTTCGACGCCCTTGGTGGACCCGTGGTCGGGTGCCACTCCTGCGCGGACGAGTCCATGAGGGGTCGGAAGCCGGTCGAAGACGTCGACCTCGACGTCGGGGTGGCGCAGCAACTCGCCTGCGGTGTACAACGCCGCGGGTCCGGCGCCGACGATCGCCACCTGCAACGGTGCGCGACCCCGATAGGCGGCGGCCGGAGGTGGCGGTGTCCAGGTGCGGGTGACCTCGCGGTCGCGATAGTAACCAGCATTGATGGCCGGGTAAAGCGATCCGGCGGGCAGCAAGTCGTCGGGCACGATGGCGTCTACTGGACATTCGTCGACGCACGCACCGCAGTCGATGCAGGACACCGGATCGATGTGGAGCATCTCGGCGGTCGCGAAACCTGGCTCGCCCGGGGTGGGATGGATGCAGTTGACCGGGCATACGGTGACGCAGCTGGCGTCATTGCAGCACGCCCGTGTAATCACATGCGACATAGGCGGATTGGCCTCCTCGATTTCACCGTGCACACTTTCGGGATGTCACCGGAACGAGGCTCGGAATGACTCGAAGCCCTGGAGGCAGTTGTTGCGCAGTCGCTCACCATGCTCGACCGTGATCGTGGTGACCCGGGGCACCATCGCCCGCAGTAGGGTTTGCATCTCCAGCTTGGCCAACTGCATCCCGACGCAGGTGTGGATGCCGTGGCCCCAGCCGACGTTGCCGCCGTTGCGCAGCAACGAGAACTGCTCGGGGTGATGGAACTGGCGCTCGTCGGTGTTGGCCGCCGCGAACAGCACTGCAACACGATCACCGGGCCGCAGGGCTACGCCGCCGATGCGGGTGTGCGCGGCCACCCTTCGGGTGAACGACCGCACGGGTGACGCCAGACGCACCGCCTCTACGACGGCCGCCGGGATCAGCTCCGGATCTTCTCGGATCTGCTGCCACACAGTCGGATTGGTACCCAGACTCCACAGGAGCTGCCCGGTCGACAGGATCGTGGTGTCCAGACTCGGTGCCACGAAGTCGATGATCATGTTCTTGGCCTCGAGCCGACCGACCTCGCCGCGGTCGGCGGCATCGAGGATGGTGGACCCCCACCCGTCCGGCCTGACGTGCCGGCGACCCACCTTCAAGGTGTAGCCGAACAGTCCCAGCGATCCACCAATCGATCGCACAGCTCGCCGATTGGTCGGGCCCAAACCGTCGAACGTGGAACGCCCCCAGGTCAACATCTGTTCTGCGGTGACGTCGAGTCCGACAAGTTGGGCGACCGCTTGGACCGGGAGCCGGGTGGCGAAGTCCGCGATGCCGTCGAAATCGGGCTGACCGAGCAGCCTTTCGACGGTGCTCACCGCTTCGGTTTCGAATGCCGGCAGGGACTGGCGGATGGCTTTGGACGTCAGCGAATGCATCAGAATCATCCGGCGAGTCATGTGGGTGTCGTCGTCGCTGGCCAGCGTCGTGTACCGCCCAAGGGCATTGGCCAGTGGGTTCGCCGCGACGCCGTGTCCGCTGCGAAAGGTCGCATCGTCGCGCAAGAGTGCCCGGACGTCGTCGAACCGCCCGACGGCGAACATTCGGTGCCGCGGGAGCCACACCACCGGACCGGCATCACGGATTCGTCGGTACACGGCGTGTGCGTCGTCGATCACCTCGTCCCCGTAGAGGTCGATGTCGACCACGGGCGCCCCTCGGTGGGTATTTGCGCGAGATCTGAACAGGCTCACGGTCACCGCCGCTCCCCCCGTGTCATCAGCTGGCTCCCGACGATCCCAGGGCGAGGTCAGCGCGCTCATCGGAGGTTGGCGCGGCGGCGGCGAACACGGGCGGGGCGATGGTGTGCGCATCGCCGGTAGCGGCGTAGACGTAGCGATCCGGCCGAACCACCAGAAACCGCACCCCGTGGGTGGTCATGGCGGTCCACAGCTGACCGGTGGGGTCGCCGAGATCGTCGCCCTCGACGACCGAGGTCCCGGGTCGAACGGTGAGGAAATGCGCTCCGAATTTCTCCCACGCCTCGGTAACCGTTGCCGGCATGGCCGCACGGGGGTCCTCGTCGAGGCCCAGGATGGCCCACCCATTTCCCAAGGCGTCGTCGATGTAGGTGATGTTCGACCCCGGGGAGGCCACCCGAGCGGGGGTGATGAGGTAGCCCACCAGAGCGTTCGGGCGTTGAGCGGGAAAGCATCCCGGTCCCAGCGGTGTCGGCGCGCCGAACCGGCGGACGATCGCCGCCTTGACCCCCGGCACCTTCGTGACGGTGCGCAGTACCTTGTCGCGCATCTTGGCGACGGTGCGGTTGGAGGTCATGATGATGCGCCCGAAGGTCACGGCGCGGTGGGTCATGGCGTCGTGGTGGGGTTCGCGCTCACTCTGGTAGGTGTCAAGCAGCCGGTCGCTGGCGCGCCCGCGGATGACTGCCTCGAGTTTCCAGACGACGTTGGCGGCGTCGCGGAAGGCACCGGAGATTCCTTGTCCGGCGAATGGCGGCATGACATGGGCGGCGTCGCCGAGGAGCAGCACCCGCCCTTTCCGCCACTGCTGAGCCTTGCGGACGTGGAAGGTGTAGGACCACGTGCGGGCGATCTCTACGTCGTCGGGAGTGACTCCCTCCGCGGCCAGCATCTTCCACACGTTGTCTTCCTGCAACATCGCGTCGGCGTCCTCGCCGGGGTTGATCCGCCACTCCCAGCGGTAGTACCCGCCCGGGCAGGGGCATCGCACACCCGGTCGTTCCGGGGAGCACACGAAGTCGAAGTGCGGATCGCGGTGCAGGGGCCGCTTGACCAACGCCTGGACGTCCATCCACTGCTCGGAATAGGAAGTACCGGCGAAGGGGATGCCGAGTTGTTTACGCAGAGCACTACTTCCGCCGTCGCAAGCAAGGACGTAGCGCGCGCGGACCTCGCGGCTGTCTCCGTCGTCGTTTCCCAGCCGCAGGGTCACGCCATCGGTGTCTTGTCCGACGAATTCCGCGGTCCAGCCGGCGTTGACGTCGACGGTGGCAAAGCGCTTCAACCCGTCGCGCAACGCATGCTCCAACGACGGTTGGTGAAAGAAGTTGGCGAGCGGATACCCGGTGTAGGCAGTCGGTTCGGCCGGGGTGGACAGGAACGGCTTGCCGTCGAGCCCGATGAAGCGGGCCGTGACACCCAGGTGCATGTGGGCGGTCACCTCGTCGAAGAGTCCCAACCCGCGGATGACCCGCAACGCCTCGTCGTCGAGCGCGATCGCCCGCTGCCGTTCGAAGATCGCCAAGTCGCGCTCGATGACCAACGTGCGCAGACCGAGCGCGCCAGCAGCGTTGGCTGCGGCCGCCCCCGACGGGCCTAAACCGACGATCACGACGTCGTACATGGGTGTTTCGCTTGGCATGAACAGCCCTTTCGTCCCAACGCGACTGCGTGCGACGAGCCATGCCACACCGCAAGTGAGGAAATCGTCACATACGACTGCGTCGTCAGTCAATGCCTGGGCGGGTTGCTCGGGTGACGGTGGCAGACCTGCGCGCCTCGGACACATTGCCCACGTCTGGCAGCGGCGTGGCGCACAGCCGCTGCGACTCCTCGGCGGTCATGCCGAACAATCGCAGGACGTCGTAGGTGACGTCGTCGGCGGTGCGCGCGTCGTCACGGTGGGGGTCATCGTGTAGGAGTTGCCCCAGTCCCATGAGCGCGCCGCCGGCGACCGCCAACGCCGCTGCGGGGTCGCCGCGGACGGTGAACCTGCCGGCCTCGCAAGCGGCCACGATGTCGCGGAACGCCCGCGCCGCCAGACCGTCCCCGTTGGAGAGCACTGGCAGCCCGCTGCGCAGCAGGATGCGGCTCTCGATGGGGCGCCGGCGAAACAACCTGCCGGCCAGCCGGAACCGGACGGCGAACGCTTCCGCCGGGTCCTCGATCGACACGGTGAGCATGTCCAGAAGGGCGGCGTACTGGTCCAAGACCTCGGAGATCGCAGCGGCGAAGAGTTCGTCTTTGGTGGCGAAGTGGTTGTAGAACGACCCCATGCCCACGTCGGCGGCACGGGTGATGTCGAGAATCGGCACGTTCAATTGGTCTGCGGCGATGAAGGATTGGGCTGCGCCGATCAGGGCGGCACGGGTGCGCAGCTTGCGGCGTTCGAAACGATTGCGTGGTACCGCATCGGATTCGTCGATCACTGCGGCCCCTTTCCCGTGGTCTCGTCGGTGCCTTGACTGACCATAGCCTCGTATGTGACGATTTCGTCAAACACCAAAGGAGGTGTCGGGTGACTACGTCTACGCACACCGATGCGCACAGCGACATGCACTATGACCAAGGCGCTCTGCCCGGTGAACACCCCGGGCGCTCGAAGAACCCGATCATCAAGGTCCACGACCTCGCGTGGCTGGAATTCGAGAAACCCGACCTCACCCGGGCGGCGATCTTCGCTCGCGACTTCGGTTTCGCCATCACCCATCAAACGCCGGCCGAGCTGCATCTGCGCGGCGCGGGCGTCGGCTCACCGTGCGTCATCATTCGGCGCGCCGCCAAGTCGAGGTTCGTCGGGGCGACCTTCCTCGCCCAAGATGCCGCCGACGTGCTCACCCTGGCCAAGGCCACCGGCACCTCAACCCGACCCCTTCCCGAGGTCCTGGGCGGGATCGCGGTGGAGTTGGTCGACCCCAGCGGGCTGCCGGTGCGTGTGGCCTCGGGCATGCATCAACTTCCGGCATTGCCTGCCCAGTTCCCCCACGCCTACAACTTTGGCCGAAAGGTCAACCGGTTCAACGCCACTCAACGCCCACCACAAGAGGCGGCGACGGTGGAGCGAGTGGGTCACGTGGTGCTCGAAACCACCCGGTATCGGCAGGCGCTGGACTGGTACCTCGATCACCTCGGGATGATCGTGAGCGACTTCCTCTACTACGCGGGGCAACGCGAACGCGGACCGGTCATGAGCTTCATCCGGTGCGACCGGGGTCAAACCCCAGCCGACCACCACTCGCTGGCGATGACGCTGGGACCCCGCAACCGCTACGTGCACTCGGCCTACCAGGTGTGTGACCTCGACGCGATGGCCGCCGGCGGAGAGTTTCTCAAAGACCGCGGCTACCAACGGTCTTGGGGCATCGGCCGCCACATTCAGGGCAGCCAGATCTTCGACTACTGGCGCGACACCGACGGATTTCTGGTCGAGCACTTCAGCGACGGCGACGTGTTCGACAACAGCCTCGAACCCGGGTGGGCGCCGATGGCCGCATCCGGGCTGGCGCAGTGGGGGCCACCGGCCACCAAGGACTTCCTCGGCATCGCCCCGGGCCGCGAGACCCTCGAGGACGTCAAGGCCGTCATCGCCGCCGTCCGCGCCTCGGACAACGAATTCGACCTCACCCGCCTGCGCAGCCTACTGAAAGTTGCCACCTCGTGACCGTGTCCGTTCTCCGCACCGCCGACGCCTGGTGGGTCGAAACGCCCACCGGCGCCTCGAAAATCACCACCACCGCCCGCACCACCGGAGAACTGCTCGGCGACCGGGCAGCTGTCGCAGCGGCAGCGGCCAGCTCCGACACGGTGTCCGTAACCGGACTGGCACTGCTGTCACCGATCACCGCGCCGTGCCGGGTCGTGGCCCAGATGACCAACTTCGTCTCCCACGTCGTCGACGCAGGCATGGACCCCAAGACGGTGCCGCTGACGTTCTTCCGAAAGACCTCCGGCTCGATCAGCGGACCGTTCGACGACGTCGTCAAGCCCGGCCACGTCACGCTCCTGGACTACGAGATCGAGATCGGACTGGTCATCGGGCGCGACATGCCCGTCAGCACGACGATCAACTCCGCGACGTTGGCCGATCACGTTGCGGGCCTGGTCATCACGAACGACGTCTCCGCCCGCGACGTCCAGCTGTCCAAGACCCAGTACTTCGAGGGCAAGTCCTATCCCACGTTCACCCCGGTGGGACCGCGTCTGGTCCTGCTCGACGCCGACGAGCTGCGCCGCTTCACCGACCTTCGTCTGCAGACCTGGGTGAACGGCGAGATCCGCCAGAACAAGACCGTCGCCGACATGATCTATCCCCCGGTGCAAACCTTGCAGGCACTGTCACGGTTTCAACACCTCAGTGCTGGCGACCTGATCCTGACCGGTACCCCCGTCGGCACCGCCCTCAGCGCTCCGCCCAAGCCCATTCAGATGATCGGCGAGCTGCTACCGCCCCAGCTCAAGTGGAAGCTGTTCTTCAAGAGGCAAGCTCAGAATCCGAAGTATCTGTCCGATGGTGACGTCGTCGAATTGGCGATCGCCACCGACGACGGAGCGGTGGATCTGGGTCGGCAACGCACGGTGGTCCGCGACGCGTGAGCACCCCACCGGAGGTCGACGATCTGCTGTGGCCTCGCTACGCGGGTCCCGATGATCTCGCCGACATCGAAGCCGTCCCGCTGACCGAACGGGGCCTGCCGGACTCCACCTACGCCATTCTGCGGCGGGCGGCCACGTACTGGCCCGACCGCCCTGCCGTGCACGTCATGCCTGACGCCGAGCGCTGGCAGCACCCGGTCAGCGCCACCTTCGCCGACTTGCTCGCCGATGTGCACCGTGTCGCGAACCTGTTGCGGCACATGGGCGTCAACCGTCACGACACCGTGGCGCTGATCGCACCCAACTGCGCCGAATTGATCGCTGCCACCCTGGCCGCCCAGCTCGCCGGTGTGGCCGCGCCCATCAACGCCGCCCTGTCGATCGACCACATCACCGAGCTGCTGCACCGCAGCGGAGCCCGGGTGCTCATCGCCGCCGGCCCGGAATTCGATCCCTCCTGCTGGGACACCGCCCAGCGTCTGGCCGCCGCCGGAGCCGTGGACACCGTGCTGCTGCTCGCACCGACGGGGAACACGGCGACGGGCCCAGAGTCCATCGACGTCGAGGGGGCCACCGTCGGCGCGCTGAGTGCGCTGGCCGCCGACTTCGACGGCAGCCACTTCACCGGGGCCCCTCCGTCCGCCAATGACGTTGCCGCCGTCTTTCACACCGGAGGGACGACCGGCACCCCGAAACTGGCCGCCCACACTCACGCCAACGAGGTGGCCGACGCGTGGATGATCGCCGCCAACAGCGTCCTGGACCAAGAGTCGGTCATCTTCGCCGCACTGCCGCTGTACCACGTCAACGCGCTCGTGGTCACACTGCTGGCGCCGCTGCTACGCGGGCAGGCCGTGGTGTGGGCCGGCCCACTGGGCTACCGCGACGTCGCGCTGTACGGCAACTTCTGGAAGATCGTCGAGCACTATCGAATCAGTGCGATGAGCGCGGTGCCCACCGTGTACTCCGTGCTCGCTCAGATGCCGATTGACGCCGACGTGACCAGCTTGCAGCATCCGTTGGTGGGCGCCTCGGCCCTGCCGCCCTCGGTGCGCAACACCTTCGCCGAACACACCGGGCTCCAGCTGCTCGAAGGATATGGACTGACCGAGGCGACCTGCGCCAGCGTCCGCAGCTTCTCTGACAGCCCCCGACCCGATTCAGTCGGCCAGCGTCTGCCCTACCAACACGTCAAGGCCGTCCACGTCGCCGATGACGGCACCTGGCACGAGCTGCCTGCCGGTGAGGTCGGGCACCTTGTCATCTCCGGGCCCACGGTGTTCCCCGGATACGTCGTCGGACGCGACGGCGACGCGTTCAGCTTCGACGGCCTCGGCTCACTGCATGACGGCTGGTTGGACACCGGAGACTTGGCCACCGTGGACCCTGACGGATTCGTCCACCTCCGCGGCCGGGCGAAGGACCTCATCATCCGCGGCGGCCACAACATCGACCCGGTCACCATCGAAGACGCCCTCCTGTCGCACCCCGAGGTCACCGGCGCCGCCGCCGTCGGACGCCCCGACCTGCACGCCGGCGAGGTACCGGTTGCCTACGTCACGTTGGCCGACCCAGACGCCGTGTCCCCAGATGCGTTGCGCGTGTGGGCCACGGACCGAGTACCCGAACGCGCCGCAGCGCCCAAGCTGGTCACGGTCGTGCCCGACTTGCCGCTCACCGCCATCGGCAAGCCGTTCAAGCTTTCGTTGCGCGCCGACGCGGCGCGCTGCGCGGTCCGCGACGCACTGGCCACGACACCGGGTGTCACCCACGTCGAGGCAGAGGCCCAAGACGGAACGCCGGTCGTCACCGTCGTCGTCGACTCATCCGCCGACCTCGACGCCGTAACCACCCAGTTGAACCAATTCACCGTGACGTGGCGGATCGAAGTCGCGACGTGAAAGATCCGCTGGCGCTGCTGAAGTCCGTCGGCGGCGACGCGCTTGCGTCCTACCTGCGGGCTTACCACCGCCATGACATCGCGTTCGACGCGGCACCACCGGAGGAACAGGTGCTCATCGTCGCCAACCACGGCTTCGGTGGTGTGGTCGACCTCAACGTGCTCGCCATGTCCGCGGTGATAAGGGCCACCGGGTGGACGCGGCCGACCACGGTGCTGGTGCACCAGATCGCCTGGACTCTGGGCGTGGGAAAGATCGTGGAAGCCTTCGGAGGGAAGCTCGCAGGTCGCAAGGCTGCGGACGAAGCCTTCGCCGCCGGGCACAACGTCTTGGTCTTTCCCGGCGGCGACGTCGACGCGGGGAAGAGCTGGCCCGATCGCAACAGCATCCGATTCGGTGGACGTGACGGCTTCGCCCGGTTGGCGCTGGACAACGGGGTGCCGATCTTGCCGGTCGTCACCGCGGGCGCCGGGGAGTCCGTGCTGGTGCTCTCCGACGGTCGCCGCCTGGCCGAAGCACTGCATCTATCCGAGCGTTTACGGCTGCGGGCTCTGCCCGTCACGCTGTCCGTGCCGTGGGGCCTCAACGTCGGCCTTGTCGGATTGCTGCCCTACATCCCCTTGCCCACCAAGCTGGTCACCGCCGTCTTACCCGCCATCCACCCGTCGCCGACAGATGACTCCGGCAACGTCGCGGCCTGCGTGGAGGTGGTCATGCAGGTTCGCCTCAACGACCTTGTCGCCCGGCGTATTCCGCTCTTCGGCTAACCCTAGGACTATCTCTATGCGCTCATCGGATCTGCAACGCGTTCCGGTCGTGATCGTCGGCGCCGGCCCCACGGGGGTGACTGCGGCCATCCTCCTAGCGCAGTACGGCGTGCCGTGTCTGGTCTTGGACCGCTTCGACGAGGTCTACCCGCAACCACGTGCGGTGCACCTCGACGACGAGGTGTATCGCGTGCTGGACCGGCTGGGTGTCGCCGCCCCGTTCGCCGCAATCTCCCGCCCCGCCCGCGGCTTGCGGCTGGTCGACAAGCGCCTACGGGTCCTCGCCGAATTTCAACGCGACAGCACACCCAGCCGCCACGGTTTCCCGCAAGCGAACATGTTCGACCAGCCTGCGCTGGAGGCGATCCTGCGCCACGAGATGACACAGCACGAGACCGTGGCGTTTCGCGGCAACGTGGAGGTCACGCACCTACGCCTCGACCGAGGTCCCGGGCCTGTGCGGGTGTTGTTCTCCGATCGCGACACCGGTGCCACCCACGCAGTCACCGCCGACTTCGTCCTCGGCTGCGACGGCGCCAACAGCCTGGTCCGATCGGCCATCGGCGCCCACATGAAAGATTTGCGGTTTCAGCAGCGGTGGCTGGTCGTCGATGTCGAGACCGACGCAGACCTGCATCAGTGGGAGGGTGTGCACCAAGTCTGCGACGCCACCCGCGCAGCCACCTACATGCGCATCGGCGACACCCGATATCGGTGGGAGTTCCGGTTGCTCGACGGGGAAACTGCTGCGGACTACGGTTCCGTCGACCGCGTGCTGCCGCTCATCGCGCCCTGGGTCGCCGACACCCCGCTGGACCGCTTGGACCTCATTCGAGTGGCGGAGTACACCTTTCGCGCCCAGCTCGCCGACCGGTGGCGACGCGATGGCGTCTTCATCCTTGGCGACGCCGCCCATCTGACCCCTCCGTTCATCGGACAAGGCATGGGCGCCGGCATCCGCGACGCCATGAACCTCAGCTGGAAGATCGCCGGTGTTCTCGCCGGCACGCTCAACCATGACGTTCTGGACACCTACCAACAAGAGCGGCGTCCTCACATTCACGGCCTGATTCGACTTACCCTCGGTATCGGCTCGGCGATGACCGCTGGCGGCGATTTCGGCGACCTTCTGCGTCGGACGATAGTGCCGCGACTCCCCCTCGTCCCTGGGCTTCGACGCCGAGTCGTCGACAGCCAGACTCCACGCTTGCATCGCTCGGCACTCGTCGACAGGACATTCGTGCCGCGACAGCTGGCGGGGACCTTGAGCCCCAACCCCGTGGTCGACGGAAATCGCCGACTCACCGAGGTGGCGGGCAATCGCTTTGCCATGGTCACCGCGATCCCGTTGGCGCGTGGCGATCGCGAGATGCTCGATGCCAGAGGTGCCATCGTCGTCTATGCCGCGGCGGGAAGTGAGCTCGCCGAGTGGCTTCGGCGCGGCCGCGCCACCGCAGCCGTGATCCGCCCGGACATGACCGTCATGAGCTCAGGACGCAACCCGTCGGCGTTGTGCCGTCGGATGCCGACGTTTACACCCGCACAGTCGACGTCGTCGTCACGTCCCGCCACGAAGCCCGAGCCCAGGAAAGCTGCCGATGCCTAAGCCGCGCGATGTTCCGTCTTACGAATCCGACATCTACTCGTCGGCGGCCATCGTGGACCCGTACCCGCACTACGCGCGGATGCGTGAACTCGGTTCCGTCGTCTGGTTGGCCAAGCAGCGGGTCTACGCGCTGCCCCGCTACGCCGAATGCAAGGCGGCCCTGCGCGATAGCGACACCTTCGCCTCCGGCCACGGCGTGGCGCTGAACGCCTTCACCAACCGGATGTCGCGCGGCACCGTCCTCAACAGCGACGGTGACGACCACGACAAGCGACGCAAACTGGTCGCCCACCGACTGACCCCCAAGGCGCTACGCAAGGTGTCCGACTCGGTCACCAGCCAGGCCGAACAGATCGTCGACGCGGCAGTCAGCCGGCGCAGCGTCGACGGGGTCCGAGACTTGGCCACGGCCCTGCCGCTGTCCATCGTGCCCGACTTCGTCGGCTGGCCACAGGAAGGCCGCGAACACCTCATCGACTGGGCCGGAGCGACATTCGACTTCCTCGGTCCCGTGAACGCCCGCAGCGTCGCGGCGATACCCGACAGCCTGCAGATGCTGCGGTTCACCCGGCGCGTCGTCCGGGAGCGCAACGTTCTGCCCGGCAGCATGGCTCACGACGTCCTGGCCGCCGTCGACGCGGGCACTGTGGCCGAATCCGAGGTCCCTCCGCTGATGATCGACTACCTGGCCCCCTCGCTGGACACCACCATCAGCGCGATATCCAGCGCCCTGTACCTGTTCGCCACCCACCCCGATCAGTGGCAGGCCATTCGCGCCGACCCGGCGTTGATTCCGAACGCGGTCAACGAAGTGGTGCGCATCGAGTCCCCGTTACGGGCATTCTCCCGACGCGTCTCCAAGGAAGTGCAGTTCGCCGGAACGACCCTTCCCCAGGGCGCGCGGGTGCTGGTGCTGTACGCCTCAGCCAACCGCGATGCCCTTCAGTGGGACGACCCGGACACCTTCGACATTCGCCGCGACGCCATCGCGCAACTGGGCTTTGGACACGGCACTCACGGGTGTGCGGGCCAAGGCCTGGCCCGGATGGAGACTCAGGCGATCCTGACCGCGTTGGCCGCCCGGGTGGCGAACATCCGATGCGTCGGCGAGCCGAAATGGGCACTGAACAACATCATTCACCGTTTCGAGCGACTCCCGCTCGAGCTCATCCCCGCCTGAGAGGAACGATCATGAAGGTCAACGTGGACTACGGCCGCTGCGAAGGGCACGGTATGTGCGTCATGCAAGCAGCCGTCGCCTTCGACCTCGACGACGAGGGGGAACTGCAGTACGAGTTCGACGGGCAGGACGTTCCCGCCGAGATGGAAGGCGATGTCCGTTCGGCCGTCGACGCGTGCCCCGTCGCCGCCCTGACCGAGGCGCACTGATGAGTCAGACGGTGCACCTAAAGGAGAAAAGCCTTCTCGTCGACCAACGCGAATGACGAATTAGTCATCTCTGATTTTCATCACTTAGACTGTCTCCAAACGTGGAGGTAGACCTGTGACCGACGTGAAGACCCCTCAGGTGCGAAACCGAGTGGAGCGGCGTAAGCAACGCACGCGAGTCGCGCTGCTTCAGGCCGCGCAGGCGTTCATCGCCGCGGGAAAGCAGAACGCTCCGATCCTGGAGATCACCCAAGCGGCCGACGTCGGGATGGGCTCGTTCTACAACTACTTCGAGTCCAAGGAAGAGTTGTTCGCCGCTGCGATTACAGACGTCTTGGATACCCAGGGCGACCTTTTGGACGCTCTCACCGAATCTGTGATAGATCCGGCAGAACGGTTCGCGTGCAGATATCGCTTGTGCGGGCGGTTGTTTCGACGCCAACCCCAAGAAACACGGATCATGTTGTCCATCGGTCTAACGCTGCTGTCCTCTGATAGAGGACTGGCCCCGCGTGCGCGGCGCGACATCGCCGCCGCGTCCGCCGCCGGCCGGTTCACGGTCAGCGATCCCGACGTCGCCCTCGCCGTTGCCGGGGGTGCGCTGCTTGGGCTCGGTCAGTTGCTCCTCGACCAGCCCGACCGCGACGACGCCGAGGCCGCCGACGAAGTGACCAGGAACGTTCTGCGGCTGCTGGGCCTGACGGCCCGCCAAGCCACGCAGCTCACTTCTCGCCCGCTGCCGGCCATCGGTGGCGACACCGACTCGGCGGCGTAGCCACGCCCGTCAACCTCAGCGCATCGCCGACGACGTTTGCGACCGCGCCTCACTGGTTGCGACCAACTGAATCGACTGCCAGTCGGCACATCGAGGCCGATCCAGCATTGACGATGAAAACCGTTGTACCACAACTGATATAGCCGGTTCCCCGCGGCGTCCTGTTGACGTCTCGGCACAGCGCTTTCCGCTCCGCACTGTCGACACCCCGCGAATCGGCTCCCCCATCCCCGCAGCCGGGCGAGCTGGGCGCCAATGCGAACGTTGACACCTTCGGGTTGACTGAGGAAACGGTCGTATGTGAGGATTTCGTCAATCAGTGAAATTCTATCGAGAAGGCAGGGGCCGTGCCGCCCCATTTCGTCCTGACAGCAGGATGCGTCGACCGATCAATCAGAGGACAACGGGTACATGAGCACTACCTACGTTGGGGAGTGGGTGCTATACGCGCTGGTGTCGCCGCTCTATGCGCTGTTGTGCGTAGTACCCGCTTCCATGAAGCTGAGCGGCACAGCTCGGATGCGGCACGCCGCCAAGCAGTTCGGCGTGCCGTGGTCGCGCTACCGCCTGATCGGGGTCCTGGAACTAATTGCCTCCATCGCTGCGGTTGTCGGCATCTGGTGGCGCCCAGCCGGTTTCGTTGCGGCAATCGGTATGACGTCGTTGCTGATCGGGGCGGTAATCTATCACCGCCGCGCGGGTGACACCGTCCGCGACAATGCGGCCGCCCTGGTGTTCCTGGCCGCCTCTGCGGGCTACCTCGCCGTCGGGTTGAGCACACATTGGGTCCACCAGTCGTGACACCTCCAGACGGCGGCCGAATGCCTGGGTGCCGCCATCCCGCCATGAGGCTGACTCGAATTCCGAGGAGCAACAGGTGATTTCGAAGGTGCTGGTCGCCAACCGCGGAGAAATCGCGATCCGCGCATTTCGCGCCGCCTATGAATTGAACGTCGCCACCGTCGGGGTCTACCCATATGAGGACCGCAACTCCGTGCATCGACTCAAGGCTGACGAGTCCTATCAGATCGGCGAGCTCGGTCACCCGGTGCGCGCCTACCTGTCGGTCGAGGAGATCGTCGCCACGGCCCAGGCCGCCGGCGCCGACGCCGTCTATCCCGGCTACGGATTTCTCTCCGAGAACCCCGAACTGGCGGCGGCATGCACGGCGGTGGGCATCATCTTCGTCGGCCCACCCGCGCGCGTGCTGGAGCTGACTGGCGACAAGTCACACGCCATCGCCGCCGCCCGCGACGCGGGATTGCCCGTGCTCGCGTCCTCCCCTCCGAGCGCTTCTGTCGAGACACTGCTCACCGCCGCCCAAGGCATGACATTCCCACTGTTCGTCAAGGCCGTCGCCGGTGGCGGCGGACGCGGAATGCGCCGGGTCGCCGATCCCGAAGCACTGACCGACGCCATCGAATCCGCCAGCCGCGAAGCGGAATCGGCGTTCGGGGATCCCACGGTGTTCCTCGAGCAAGCGGTAGTCAACCCCCGCCACATCGAGGTACAGATTCTGGCCGACACCCACGGCAACGTCATCCATCTCTTCGAGCGAGACTGCAGCCTGCAACGCCGGCATCAGAAGGTCATCGAACTCGCACCCGCCCCTAACCTGCCCCCGGAGCTCCGCGACCAGATCTGCGCCGACGCCGTCGCTTTCGCTCGCCACATCGGCTATGTCGGTGCGGGAACGGTGGAGTTCCTGCTAGACGAACACGGTCGGCACGTCTTCATCGAGATGAACCCGCGAATTCAGGTCGAGCACACAGTGACCGAGGAGATCACCGACGTCGACCTGGTATCGAGTCAACTCCGCATCGCCGCGGGGGAAACACTGACGGACCTTGGCCTGCACCAGGACACCATCGCGGTGCGTGGCGCCGCCATGCAATGCCGCATCACCACCGAAGACCCCGCCAACGGTTTTCGGCCCGACACCGGGCGCATCACCGCCTACCGCACCCCCGGTGGGGCGGGTATCCGGCTTGACGGAGGCACGATCTTGGGCGCGGAGGTCGGAGCGCACTTCGACTCCATGCTGGTGAAGTTGACCTGCCGCGGCAGCGACTTCGCCACCGCCCAGCGCCGGGCCCGCCGCGCGGTCGCCGAATTCCGCATCCGCGGGGTCTCGACGAACATTGGTTTCCTGCAAGCTGTCCTCGCCGACCCCGACTTTCAGGCCGGCCGAATCACCACCTCGTTCATCGACGACCGCCCTGAGCTGCTCACCTCGCATTTCTCGGCCGACCGCGGCACCAAGATCCTGAACTACCTGGCCGATGTCACCGTCAACCAACCGCACGGCGCCCGTCCGTCACCGGTCTACCCGCAGGACAAGCTCCCCGACGTCGACCTCACCGCCCCACCACCCGCTGGCTCCAAGCAGCGCCTGACCGCCCTGGGACCCGACGGTTTCGCGCAGTGGCTGCGGAACTCGACGACCGTGCACGTCACCGACACCACCTTCCGCGACGCCCACCAGTCCGTGCTGGCCACCCGCCTACGCACTACCAGCCTGCTGATGGCTGCCCCCTACGTCGCGCGACTGACCCCTCAACTGTTGTCGGTGGAGTGCTGGGGTGGGGCCACTTACGACGTCGCCCTGCGGTTCCTGAAGGAAGACCCCTGGGAGCGACTGGCGGCCCTCCGCGAAGCGATGCCCAACATCTGCCTGCAGATGCTGCTGCGCGGACGCAACACTGTCGGGTACACCCCCTACCCAGAGTCGGTCACCACCGCGTTCGTGCAGGAGGCCACCGCCACCGGCATCGACATCTTCCGAATCTTCGACGCGCTCAACAACGTTGACGCCATGCGTCCCGCGATCGACGCCGTGTGCGACACAGGTACGGCCGTCGCGGAGGTCGCCATCTCCTACACCGGAGACCTCACCGACCCGGCCGAGACTCTTTACACCCTGGACTATTACCTCGCCCTCGCTGAAAAGATCGTCGACGCCGGCACGCACGTGTTGGCCGTCAAGGACATGGCCGGTCTGCTGCGCGCGCCCGCCGCGCACACCCTGGTCGCGGCGCTGCGCAGCCGGTTCGACCTGCCCATCCACGTCCACACCCACGACACACCCGGCGGCCAGTTGGCTACCTACGTCGCGGCCTGGCATGCCGGGGCCACCGCCGTCGACGGTGCGGCCGCACCAATGGCGGGCACCACCAGCCAGCCATCGCTGAGTTCCATCGTCGCTGCCGCCGCGCACAGCGAGTTCGACACCGGGTTGTCGCTGAGCGCAGTGTGCGAATTGGAACCATTCTGGGAAGCGTTGCGAAAGGTGTACGCGCCCTTCGAATCGGGGCTCCCGGCGCCTACTGGCCGGGTGTACCGCCACGAGATTCCCGGGGGCCAGCTCTCGAATTTGCGCCAACAGGCCGTCGCCCTCGGGTTTGGTGACCGCTTCGAGGAAATTGAAGCCAACTACGCCGCCGCCGACCGAGCACTCGGCCGCCTAATCAAGGTTACCCCGTCATCGAAGGTCGTCGGCGACTTAGCTCTGGCATTGCTGGGCGCCGACGTGTCAGTAGAAGAGTTCGCCGCCGACCCTGCGAGCATCGACATCCCTGATTCGGTTATCGGGTTCCTCCGCGGCGAGCTCGGCGATCCGGCTGGCGGTTGGCCGGAACCTCTGCGAAGCAACGCATTACAGGGACGGTCGACTCCCGCTGCGGCCCAAGCACTCAGCGACGCCGACCGGGCCGCCCTCGCCGTGGCCGGCCCGAACCGGCAGGCGACTCTCAACCATCTGCTGTTTCCCGGCCCTGCCAAGGAATTCGCCGACCACACCGAAACCTTCGGTGACACCTCCCGGCTCAGTGCCAATCAGTTCTTCTACGGCCTGCGTCCAGGTGAAGAGCACCGAGTAGAACTCGAACGTGGCGTGGAACTGCTCATCGGCTTGGAAGCCATCTCCGAGCCCGACGAACGCGGGATGCGCACCGTGATGTGCATCATCAACGGCCAACTACGCCCCGTGGTGGTCCGCGACCGCGGCATCGCCGACACCACCCCCGCCGCCGAGAAAGCCGACCGAGACAACCCCGGTCACGTCGCGGCCCCATTCGCCGGCGTCGTCACCGTCAACGTCAAGGAAGGCGACGAAGTGCAAGCCGGGCAGGCAATCGCCACCATCGAGGCAATGAAGATGGAAGCCGCCATCACCACCGCCCAGACCGGAACGGTTGCCCGCGTCGCCGTGTCACCCGCCGCCCAGGTCGAGGGTGGTGACCTTCTCGTCGTCACCTCCCCGCGCACATAGGACACCGCCCGCACCCGAACAACGAAAGGACCCACTTAGCCGTGAACCCGCCTCTGCAACCGAAGTTTGAAGACGTCCAAGCGCATTACGACCTTTCAGACGAATTCTTCTCCCTATTCCTCGACCCGACCCGCACGTACAGCTGCGCGTACTTCGAACGTGAGGAACTCTCGCTGGAGCAAGCTCAGATCGCCAAAATCGATCTGGCATTGGGGAAGTTGAACTTGCGGCCGGGGATGACGCTGCTCGACATCGGATGCGGCTGGGGTGCGACGATGCTCCGAGCGCTGGACACCTACGACGTCAACGTCATCGGACTGACGTTGTCGAGAAATCAGTGGGAGCACACTCGACGACTACTCGACACCTCGGAGAGTTCCCGGAGCCGTCGTGTCGAACTTCGGGGTTGGGAGGATTTCGACGAACCAGTCGACCGAATCGTGTCGATCGGGGCGTTCGAACACTTCGGTTTCGAACGGTACAAGGACTTCTTCACCACCGCCCATCGCCTGCTGCCAAGCGATGGCGCAATGTTGTTGCACACCATTACCGGCCTGACAGTCCCGCAGATGAGCGCCCGCGGCCTTCCCGTGACGTTCTCCATCGCCCGCTTCATCAAATTCATTGTCACCGAGATCTTTCCGGGCGGACGACTGCCTACGGTGGAAATGGTTGCCGACCACGCCGCCGGGGCAGGGTTCGAACTGCAACGCATACACTCGCTGCAACCTCATTACGCGCGGACACTGGACACCTGGGCCGCCGCCTTGCGGGAACACGAGGACCTGGCAATCAATATTCAGTCGCCGGAGACCTATGAGCGGTACATGACCTATCTCACCGGCTGCGCCGACTTCTTTCGCCAAGGTTACGTAGACGTGCACCAATTCACCCTCGGTAAGACACGTAATACGTAGGGCAGGTGCGTATTACGAAGCGGCGGGTGAGCGTCGCGCCGGCGCCGAAGCCACGATCCTGGTATTCGGACCGCTCACGTCCCATCGCCTCCAAGCGGCTGGCTACCACGACGCTCGACGAGGCCGACCTGCAGCGCACGGCGATGCCCACAGATACCGACTGCAGAAATCTGAAATGACGTCAAAGTGTCTCCGCGACTGCATGTTTCGCTAGGCGACGCCGTCACATAGTTCGTTGATTCGAGCGTCGGCTGCGATTAGGTTTTGCGGCCCAACACGAAGTGGGGACAAACACACAATTAACCCGAGCAGGGTCGATGCACCGCCCACTACGATCTTGTTATGCATCGAAATCAGCTGCACCACAACGGCTATGCCGACGAGGTGGACGAGTACATTGATGCGGACGGCAACATTTCGTTGCATGATGATGCCACGCTGATCAGCTACCTCGACCGCAATGCGGCGACCTTCGGCGACAGCCCGGCGTACCGCTTCCTGGATTACGCCCACCACCGTGACGGCACCGCCACCACGCTGACCTGGACCGAACTCGGCGTCCGGGTCAGGGCAGTCGCCGGCCGATTACAGCAGGTCACGCAGCCCGGCGACCGAGTCGCGATCCTCGTGCCGCAGGGCCTGGACTACGTCATCGGCTTCTTCGCCGCCATCGAATCCGGCGCCATCGCCGTTCCGCTGTTCGCCCCGGAGCTGCCCGGGCACGCCGAACGCCTCGAGGCGGTCCTGACCGATGCGCAGCCGACCGTCATCCTCACCACCACCCCAGCCGCCGCGGACGTCCGCAACATCCAGCGCGCAATCAAACCCGCCGAGCGCGCGCGGGTGCTCGCCGTCGACGCCGTGCCGGACTCGGTCGGGACCACTTTCACTCCGCACGCCGCGCATACCGACGAGATCGCCTACCTGCAGTACACGTCGGGCTCGACACGCGCCCCGGCTGGCGTGGAGATCAGCCACCGTGCGGTGTGCACCAACGTCTTGCAGATGGTCATCGCCGGCGGCCTGGACCGCGGCGTCCGCAGCGTCAGCTGGCTCCCGCTCTACCACGACATGGGCTTGATGATGGCCATGATTCCGGCGTTGTGCGGCGCCCACATCACCCTGATGACACCGCTGGCATTCGTCCGCCGGCCCTACCGCTGGATCCGAGCGCTCGCCGACGAATCAATGCACGGCCGCACCTTCGCCGCCGCCCCCAACTTCGCGTTCGACCTTGCCGCCGACCGCGGCCTGCCGCCTGCGGGCGAGCACCTGGACCTGCGCAACGTCGCGGGTCTGATCAACGGATCCGAACCGGTCTCCCTCGGTACCATCGAACGCTTCACGAAAGCGTTTGCGCCGTACAGATTTCCGGCAACCGCGGTCAAACCGTCCTACGGGATGGCCGAGGCCACCCTGTCGGTCGCGACCACCGCGGTCGATGCCGTCCCGTCGGCGATCTACCTCGACCGCGACGAGCTCGCCCAGAACCGTGCCGTGCTCATCGACGCCGCCTCCGATCGCGCAGTCCCGCAGGTGTCGTGCGGTCAGGTGATGATCAACCAGTGGGCCGTCATCGCCGATTCCGCTGACGGCGCTGAACTGCGCGACGGCCAGATCGGCGAGATCTGGCTGCACGGCGACAACATCGGCACCGGCTACTGGGGACGCGCACACGAAACCGAAGTCGTCTTCAAGAACAAACTCCAAAAGCGCCTCGAGCGGTGCAGCCACGCCGACGGCGCCGCCCCGAACGGGATGTGGTTGCGCACAGGCGATCTCGGCACCTTCCTCAACGGACAGTTGTACATCACCGGACGAACCAAAGACCTCATCATCATCGACGGCCGTAACCACTACCCCCAAGACATCGAGGCGACCGTGTCGGCCGCCTCGACCGCCGTGCGGTCCGGCTACGTCACCGCCTTTTCCGTCCGCGCCGATGACCTACCCGAGGCCACCCCCGGCGACACCGGCGAGAAGCTGGTCGTCGTCGCCGAACGGGCCGCCCGCGCCAGCCGCGAGGCGAAGATCGGCGTCGCCGAATCCGTCCGGGCGGCAGTCTCCCGCGTCCACTCACTGCCGATCGCCGAGGTGCTGCTGGTGGCAGCCGGCACCATCCCCCGCACGACCAGCGGAAAGCTGGCCCGCAGCGCCGCGCGGCAACGCTACCTGGCCGGTGACTTCCGGGGGCGAACCGTCTCGTGACAGCACACACCGCGGCACGACATCCCGATCGAGTCGAGTCTTCGGGCCCACTCGACACCGAATGCCAGTTCGCCGTGGATGGCGTCAACTACCACCTGGGCTGTCGGACAGGGACGCGTGTCCGCCGCGAGCGAGGCGGGCGTGCGCCCAGACCCGATGGAAGCCATCCTTTCCCGTGCAGGAACACAGAAGAGGCAAAACCAATGCTGCGTCACATTGCGGCGGCTGCTGCCGTCACCACGTTCATCGCTGCGCCAGGACTCGCTCGCGCCGACACCACACTCACCATCGGCGGTACCTCGCAGGTGGTCGACACCGGCCAGTACTTGCCCCCGATCAACCTGCACACCGTTCTCGGCGGTAAGTACGACGACGGTCCGGTTCAGGCGATTCAGTACCCCGCTGACGTGATCGGGATGCCGCAGTCGGTGGCCATCGGTGCGGACCACTTGGTGACCGCCATTGAGGCGACCGACGGCGACAAGCGCGCTCTTGGTATCAGCCAGGGCGCAATCGTCATCGCAGAGGTTAAGCGGCGCATCATGGCGCTGCCCGCCGACCAGCGTCCTACGCACCTAACGTTCGTGTCCATTGCCGACCCGACACGTCCCGGCCACGGCGCGCTGAGCCAGGCGGGTTACCAAACCCCGGGCACCCCGTACGACACCACGTACATCACCCGCGAGTACGACGGATTCGCAGACTTGCCAGATCGCTTCAACAGGGTGGCTCTCATGAACGCGGCGGCCGGCATCGTCTTCATCCACCCGTACTACGGGGACGCCATCCCCGACGACGCGGTTATCGACAAGACGGTGAACTGGGCGGGCGGCACCAACACCGACGTGCTGATTCACACCCCGAACCTGCCAATGTTGCAACCGTTGCGGGACATTGGCGTGGACTCGCACGTCGTCGACGCTATCCAGGGTGCCCTTAAGCCACTGGTGGACGCCGGGTATTCGCGGAATGCCCCGAAGCCCGTCAAGACAGCACCGGTCACGACGCCCACAGCGGATACCACTCCGGTCAAGTCGGCAGATAACGGTGAGGACGAGCTCAAGCCTCAGGTAGCCGAGAAGCCGCACCGGAACATCCAGGCATCCGACGCCACGCACCAAGCGCCAACGGAGGACAAGGACGACAACAACGACAAGGACGACGCCAAGCCGACCAACGACAAGCCTGCCGAGAAGCCGAAACCGGAGAAGCCGGTCGACAAGTCGGAAGTGGAAAAGCCTGCGGAGAAGTCCGGCGATAAGGGCACCGACGCGGACGAGGGGACGGGTGCGAATTGAGCCACCGATCATTGGTGAGGTTGGGGCCCGAGGCCCACCAACTCGGCCCCGATTCCAACCACGAATACCACGGCCTTTACCGAGATGTACTCACCTGAGAGGTTGGGTACGCAGGTGGCGGGTGGTTGGCCGCCGTGTGCGGTTCGGCCGCTGGCGAATGTCGGTGTGTCGCCAGGTGGCGCACTCGGCGCAGCGTTCGACATCGCTTGTGTAGGCCCGGCGCAGGCCCATTCGTCGGCCAGGATGCGGTGAACGTGCTAACCCTTGCCGTGTTCTGTCGATCGTGCAGTTCCGCGACAAGGACCTGCGCCGCAAGCTCACTCCCGACTACGACGTCGGCTGCAAGCGACGCACCCTCTCCCACAGCTATTTTCGTGCGTTCACCAAATTGGATGCGCATTTGAAGACTGACGGCATCGACCACGTCGACGTCGAGGGAGACTTCGTGGGCCCACCTGACGCTCGATCCGCCGGACTCGTCGGGCTTGTCGTGGTCGTTGAATTTCGACTGCGAAGGACAAGGTCTCGCCGTGGCAGTCGACGTGCTTCCGCTCTATCGGTGCTGAAGAAACGACAGCAAGACGAAGCGCGCGCTTTGGGTAGTCGACGGTCCGATGACCGGTTGGTAGCGGTACGTGAGGACGGCTCCCCCATCCGCCACGAGTGGTATTCAGACGAATTTCAACGCCTCCGCCAGGGCGCCTGGTCTACGCCGCATTCACCTCAAGGGAATGCGTAACACCATCGTCAGTCTGATGCTGGCCGGCGGTTTGCCGGTCCACGTCGTCGCTGCCTGGCACGGCCACGATCCGTCGGTCTAGCCTGTCGATCTACTCCGACGCACAGCGCGAGGATCTGCGCGCGGCCGGTGCCGCCCTCTTCGGCTGACGCTTCCGCCGAAAGCCGCTTGGGACACTGTCGGGACACTGACCGAAACTCACCAAGTCCCCCGAACGACAAAACCCGCCCTGACACTGGTCAGAGCGGGTTTTCTACGTCGGGCTGACAGTGTGTTGTTTCAGGACATAGGAATGGGGTGTCGCAAGACATCGGAATGGGCTGAGTCGGCCAGGTTCGGCGCATGTCGAAAGCCCGCCTGGTCATCACCGCCGTCGTCGTGGAGGGTCGAAGCCAGTCGGAGGTAGCCCGCACCTACGGGGTGTCCCAAGGCTAAATCAGCCGACTGGTCGCCCGCTACCGGACAGAAGGCGAGGCGGCGTTCCAACCACGATCCCGTCGGCCCACCACCAGCCCGACCCGGCTCCCACAATCCACCATCGACCTGATCGTCGAACTACGACGCACCTTGGGCGACAAGGGCCTCGACGCCGGACCGCACACCATCGCCTGGCACCTGCACCATCACCAGCACCTCACGGTGTCGGTCGCCTCGATCAGCCGCCACCTCACCGCGGCCGGGCTGGTAACACCGACCCCGTCGAAACGACCAAGTCCTCCTACATCCGCTTCGCCGCCGAACAGCCCAACCAACGCTGGCAAGCCGACTTCACCCACTGGTGGATCGCCGGACGCGTCCACACCGAAATCCTGACCTGGCTCGACGACCACTCCCGCTACGCACTCTCCGTCACCGCCCACCACCGCGTCACCGGACCCATCGTCCTCGACACATTCCGCAAAGCCCATGCCGCCCATGGCATTCCAGCATCCACACTGACCGACAACGGCATGGTGTTCACCACCCGACTCGCCGGCGGAAAGGGCGGACGCAACCAACTCGAAAACGAACTCCGCCGCCTGGACGTCGTCCAGATCAACTCCACCCCCAACCACCCGACCACCTGCGGCAAAGTCGAACGATTCCAACAAACCCTCAAGAAATGGCTGACCCACCAACCCGCCGCCACCACGATCACCGAACTGCAAACCCAACTCGACGCCTTCACCGACGAATACAACCACCGCCGACCACACCGCTCCCTAGACCACCGCGCCACACCCGCGACCGCCTACCAAGCCCGCCCCAAAGCAGCCCCAGGAACACGCGACGACACCCACGACCGCGTCCGCACCGACCGCGTCGGCCAAGCCGGCTCCGTCACCCTGCGCCTCGACGGCCGCCTGCACCACATCGGCATCGGCCGCATCCACCACCGAACCCGCGTCCTGATACTCGTCCACGACCTCGACATCAGAATCATCAACGCCGCCACCGGCGAACTACTCCGCCAACTCACCCTCGACCCCACCAAGGACTACCAACCCACCGGAGCACCAAAAGGACCCACACGAAAAAAGCCACGGACCTAAAGAAGGTCCGCGGCTATTCCGATGTCCTGCGACATCACAAACGTCGGGCTGACAGGATTTGAACCTGCGACCACTTGACCCCCAGTCAAGTGCGCTACCAAGCTGCGCCACAGCCCGCGGCGCTGCCGGGATCACCGGCAGCCGTCGAAATGCTACAGCAGCGGGTGCCTGCAATCCCAACCGCGTCACCGTCGGTGGTCGTGGGTATGAACAAGGCGTGGCCCCGACGACGCGCGACGACACTCCCCTGTGGCTCTTCGCCGACCAGTTGGGGCCCGCGATGTACGGCGGCGAGCACGCCCACCGCGAGGTCCTGCTCGTCGAGGCCACCTCCGCCCTCCGCAAGCGGCGCTACCACCGGCAGAAACTGCACCTGATCCTGTCGGCGCTACGCCACGCCAAGGACGACCTCGGCGACCGCGCCACGCTCGTCGAGGCCGACACCTACACCGACGCCCTCGAACAGTTCGGCCGCCCCGTCCTGGTCCACGAGCCGACCTCGCATGCCGCCGAGGGGTTCGTCGACCGCCTCCAGCAGCAGGGCCTGGTCACCGACGTCCTGCCCACCCCGATGTTCGCCTTGCCGCGCAAGGACTTTCAGCAGTGGGCGGGCGATCGGACCCGGTTCCGCATGGAGGACTTCTACCGCGACCAGCGTCGCCGCTTCGACGTCCTGATGGACGGCCGCGAACCCGTCGGCAACCGGTGGAACTACGACGAGGACAACCGCGAGTCCCCACCCAAGAAGCAGAAGACCCTCGGCCTGCCAAAGCCCTACCAACCGCGGGAGGACGACGTCGACGACCGGGTGCGGCGCGACCTCGACGCCATGGACCTCGACACCGTCGGCGTCGACGGCCCCCGCCTGTTCGCCGTCACCCCCACCGAGGCCAAGCGCGCACTCGACCGGTTCGTCGAGCACCGACTGCCCCTCTTCGGCCGATACGAGGACGCCATCATGGGCCAGGACTGGGCGATGTCGCACTCGCTGCTGTCGGTCCCCCTCAACCTTGGCGTGCTGCATCCGCTCGACGCGGTCGAGGCCGCCGAGAAGGCCTACCGCGACGGGCAGGCACCGCTGGCCGCCGTCGAGGGGTTCATCCGCCAGATCCTCGGCTGGCGCGAGTACATGTGGCATCTGTATTGGCACTTCGGGCCGAAGTACACGAAGAACAACGCCCTTGGCGCACACCAGGATCTACCCGACTGGTGGACCAACCTGGACGCCGACGCCGTCACCGCCGAATGCCTGAAGCACGCGATCGGCGGCGTCCGGGACCGCGGTTGGAGCCACCACATCCAACGGCTCATGGTGCTCGGCAACCACGCCCTGCAGCGCGGCTACCGACCTGACGCGCTCACCGAGTGGTTCGCCACCGCCTACGTCGACGGCTTCCGCTGGGTGATGCCGACGAACGTCATCGGGATGAGTCAGCATGCCGACGGCGGCCTGCTCGCCACGAAGCCGTACGCCTCCGGCGGCGCCTACATCAACAAGATGAGCGACCACTGCGGCGACTGCGCCTACGATCCAAAGAAGCGCCTCGGGGATGACGCGTGTCCCTTCACCGCCGGCTACTGGAACTTCGTGCACCACAACCGCGACATGCTCGCCAAGAACAACCGGACCCAACGCGTGGTCGCCAACATGGACCGGCTCTCCGACCTCGACGCCGTGCTCGAACAGGAAGCAGATCGCCAAAACTTCTAGCCGTCGCGCCTACGATTGAGGCATGTCCGACGACCTCGCGATCACCGACGTTCCCTTCACTCACGACCCATGGGTGGCCGCCCGCGACCGGTATGACGCGATGCCCTACCGCCGCGTGGGAACCTCGGGTTTGCTGCTCCCCGCGATCTCGTTGGGCCTTTGGTACAACTTCGGCGACAACCGGCCGTTCGACGTCATCCGGCAGGTGCTGCGCCACGCCTTCGACCGCGGCATCACCCACTTCGACCTCGCCAACAACTACGGCCCGCCGTATGGTTCGGCCGAGGAGAACTTCGGCCGGATGATGCGCCGCGACTTCAAGCCCTACCGCAACGAGTTGCTGATCTCCACCAAGGCCGGCTGGGACATGTGGCCGGGACCCTACGGTCAGCTCGGCAGCCGCGCGTATCTGTTGGCCAGCCTCGACGAGTCCCTCGACCGCATGGGCCTGGACTACGTGGACATCTTTTACTCGCATCGCATCGATCCGGTGACGCCGCTCGAGGAGACCATCGGCGCCCTCGACACGGCGGTGCGGGTGGGCAAGGCGCGCTACGTCGGCATCTCGTCGTACTCCGCGGCGAAGACCGCCGAGGCGTCGGCCATCGCCGCGCGCATGGGCACGCCGCTGGTGATCCACCAGCCGTCCTATTCGCTGCTGAACCGGTGGATCGAAGGCGGCCTGACCGACGAGCTCACCAAGGCGGGCATGGGCGCGATCGCGTTCACCGCCCTTGGCCAGGGCCTGCTCACCGACCGATACCTGGAGCGGGCTGCGGGCGACGTCGACCGCGCCACCGCGCGCCCCACCTTCGACGACGACTTGGTGACCGACGAGGTCCTCGGACAGTTGCGTGGCCTCGCTGCCATCGCCAAGCGTCGTGGTCAGTCGTTGGCGCAGCTGGCGCTGGCATGGGTGCTTCGTGACCCCGCGGTGGCGTCGACCCTCGTCGGCGCCTCCAGTGTCGAGCAGCTCGACGAGAACCTCGGCGCGCTGGCCAACCTGGACTTCACCGCCGACGAGCTCACCGAGATCGACGAGTACGCCTCGGACTCGGGCATCGACCTGTGGCGGGAGAGCTCGGACGTCTAGGCCGCCAGCAGGCGGTACAGGCCGATCAGGCCGACGATCACGATGATCACCCGCAGCGCCTTGGGTGACAGCCGTCGCCCGTAATGGGCGCCGAGGAAACCGCCGAGCAGCGAGCCGACGGCGATCAGGCCTGCCGCGATCCAGCTGATCCGGTCGAACGCGACCAGCGTGTACGCCGCCGCGGCGACCACGTTCACCAGTAGCGACAGCAGGTTCTTCGCGGCGTTCATCCGCTGCATCGACTCGGGGAGCAGCGCGCCCATCACGCCGATGAGCAGAATGCCTTGGGCGGCAGTGAAGTAGCCGCCGTAGACGCCGACGGCGAACGTGCCGATGACCACCAGGGCCATCCGCCCGGTGGAGATCGGCGCTGCCTCGTCGGCCGACCGCTTCTTGGCCCACGCCTGGATTCGCGGGCCCAACACCACCAGCAGCAACGCGCCGATCAACAGGATCGGCACGACGGTGATGAACACCTTCTCGGGCAGGTGCAGCAACAGCCACGCCCCGAGCACCGCGCCGAGCAGTGATGCCGGAATCTGCCATTTGAGCCGGCCCCACTGGCCCTTCAGTTCGCGGCGGTAACCCCAGGTGCCGGAAATTCCGCCGGCCACCAGGCCGACCGCATTCGACATCGTGGCGGTCACCGGAGGGTAGCCCAGCGCCACCAGCGTCGGGAAGGTGATCAGGGTGCCCGAACCGACGACTGCGTTGATCGCGCCGGCTCCGACACCCGCAAGGGCTATCAGGATCATGTGGGCGACGGACACCCAAAGACCCTATCGGGCCGATGCCGACCCGCCGTCAGCGAGCGTCGTCGACCGTTTCGGCATCGAGTGCGTCGGGGACGAACGCGGGCGCCTTCGACAGTTTCCACGCTACGTAGACGAACGACGCCCATGCCACGACGATGGCGGCGTAGATCAGCGTCGACCACGGCGACGTGATGCCGAAGTACTTGACCAACTTCTGCGAGTTGGTCAGTACGATGACGCCACCGACCGCGGTGCCAAGCAACGCGGGGCTGACCCGGCTCACCAGCCAGGCCGCGAACGGCGCCGCGATGACGCCGCCGATCGCCAATCCCAACACCACCGGCAGGTTGTCGAAGAACTCCTCGCGAAGCCCGATCAGGAACCCCACCGATGCCGACACCGCGACCAGGAACTCCGACGCGCTCACCGAGCCGATCACCGTGCGCGGCGCCGTCTTGCCCTGCGACAGCAACGTGCTGGTGGTGACCGGACCCCAGCCACCGCCACCGGACGCATCGATGAAGCCGCCGAACAATCCCAGCGGCGCCAGGAACTTGGCGCCGTGCTTCGTCGTGCCGACCTTGACCGCGGGCGGGTTCTTCAGCGAGAACCGCAGCAGCACGTACACGCCGATCGCCAACAGGATCGCCGCCATCACCGGCGCCGCGTCCTCGGTCGACAACGACGACAGCACCGTCGCACCGAGGAAGGCGCCGACCGCACCCGGAACACCGAGCCGCAGGACCAGTCCCCAGTCGATGTTCTTGAACTTCCAATGCGAGATGCCCGAGGCGAAGGTGGTGCCCACTTCTGCGAGGTGGACCGCGGCGCTGGCCTGGGCCGACGCGACGCCGCTGAGGACCAGGAGCGTCGAAGCCGTGACGCCGAATGCCATGCCGAGCGCACCGTCGACGAGCTGGGCCCCTACGCCGACGAGGGTGAAGATGATGAGCGAACGCACGAGGTCCGACTACTTTCGATCAATGGCACCGAAGATGTGCCACAGGGGTTGTGGACGCGAATCAAACGCGCGCACAACACCATTCGTCGAAAGCGATGAAACGTCGTGAGGGCCAGAACGGCTCCAGTGCGAAGGCATGGGAGGGCGCGGTTCGGAAGGCCAGATCAGCCATCACCACTCCCCTCTCATACGTGTTGCGTTCAGCATACGCACAGCTCGCGCGTCAGCGCTTCTTGTGACCCTGGGCGCGCTTCTCCCGCACGCGGACGTTGATCTTGATGGGGCTGCCCTCGAAGCCGAACTTCTCGCGGAGCTTGCGCTCGATGAAGCGCCGGTAACCCGCCTCGAGGAAGCCCGACGTGAACAGCACGAAGGTCGGCGGCCGCGCCGTCGCCTGGGTGGCGAACAGGATCTTGGGCTGCTTGCCGCCACGCACCGGCGGCGGCGTCGCGGCGACGAGTTCCTTGAGGAACGTGTTGAGCTGACCGGTGGTGATGCGCTTGTCCCATGACGCAAGCGCGGCCTCCAGGGCAGGCACCAGCCTCTGCACCGCGCGGCCGGTCTTGGCGGAGATGTTCACCCGCTGCGCCCACTGCACCTGCTCGAGGGACAGGTCGATCTCGCGGTCCAGCAGGTAGCGCCGATCCTCGTCCATCAGGTCCCACTTGTTGAACGCCAGCACGACGGCCCGGCCCGCCTCGATCACCATCGAGAGCACCCGCTGATCCTGCTCGGTCAGCGGTTCCGACGAGTCGATCATGACGACGACGACCTCGGCCGCATCGATCGCGCCGTGCGTGCGCACCGACGCGTAGAACTCGTGGCCGCTGGCCTGGCCGACCTTGCGGCGCAGACCGGCGGTGTCGACGAAGCGCCAGGGCTTGCCGCCCAGTTCGATCAGCGAGTCGACGGGGTCGACGGTGGTACCGGCGACGTCGTGCACCACCGACCGTTCTTCGTCGGCGAGGCGGTTGATCAACGAGCTCTTGCCGACGTTCGGCTTGCCGACAAGCGCCACGCGCCGCGGACCGCCCGTGCCGGACCCCATCTCGGAGACCTCTGGCAGCACCTCGAGGACGGCGTCGAGCAGATCGGCCACACCGCGGCCGTGGATCGCGCTGACGGGGAACGGCTGCCCCAACCCGAGGGACCACAGCAGCGCGGCCTCGGATTCCATTTTCTCGTTGTCGACCTTGTTGGCCGCCAGGAAGACCGGCTTGCCCGACTTCTGCAGTCGCTTGGCGGCGGCCTCGTCGGCATTGGTCGCACCGGTGACCGAGTCGACCACCAGGATGATCGCGTCGGCGGTGCGCATCGCGACGGTGGCCTGCTCGGCAACCAGCTGCTGCAGACCCTTGGCGTCCGGTTCCCAGCCGCCGGTGTCCTGCACCATGAACCGGCGTCCCAGCCAGTTCGCGTCGTAGGACACCCGGTCGCGGGTGACGCCGGGGATGTCCTGCACGACCGCCTCACGCCGGCCGAGGATTCGGTTCACCAGCGTGGACTTGCCGACGTTGGGCCGTCCGACCACCGCGACGACGGGTGGCGGGGCGAACTCTGCCTCCAAGTCGCCGACCTCTACGCCCTCGGGCGGCAGTTCCCAGTCGCCCTCGTCGGTCCAGGTACCGTCGGCTTCGACGCCGATGTCGCCAATGTCGTTGTCACTCATTGCTTTACACTCTGTTCTTGGCGAGCTCGCTCGACCAGGTCGAGAAGACATGCCACGGTCTCGGACTGAGACATGTCACTGCTGTCGACGACGATCGCGTCGTCGGCCGCGCGCAGGGGCGACACGGCACGGGTGGAATCCAGGTGGTCGCGGCGCAGCACGTCGGCCAACACCGCGTCGTAGTCGCCAGCCAGGCCGGACTCGACGTTCTGGTCGTTGCGGCGACGGGCCCGCTCTTCGGGCGAGGCCGTCAGGAAGACCTTCAGGTCGGCGTCGGGCAGCACGACGGTGCCGATGTCGCGGCCCTCGACCACGACTGCCACCGTGCCGTCGGCCAGTTCGCGCTGCCGGTCCACCAGTCGGGTCCGCACCTCGGGGACGGCGGAGACCGCCGAGACCGCCTTGGTCACCGCGTCACCGCGGATCTCGACCGAAACGTCCTCTCCCCCAAGGAAGTACAGATCCTCGTCGGGATCGAAGCCGACGGCCAGGTCGACGCGGGACGCCAACTCGGCCACCGCCGCGGCGTCGTCGAGATCCAGACCGGCGCGCAGGACGGCCAGCGTCACGATCCGATACATCGCACCGGTGTTCAAGTAACGCGCATCGAGGGCCCGAGCCAAACCCCTTGAGACGGAGGACTTTCCGGTGCCCGCAGGCCCGTCGACTGCAACGGTCAGGGGGGCGCTCACATCCCCACCGCCTTGTAGAGTTCGCCGACCTCTTTGCTCGTCAGAACCCGAATGCTGCCCGGCTTCTGCTCACCGAGGGTGACGGTGCCGATGTCGGTGCGGACCAGGTCGGTGACGGGAAAGCCGACCGCGGCCAACATCCGTCGCACGATTCGTTTGCGCCCCTCGTGCAGCGTCACCGTCACCAGCGACTTGCCGGGGACCGTGTCGACCATCCCGAAGTCGTCGACGTGAATGGGACCGTCATCCAACTCGATGCCAGCCTTCAGCTTCTTGCCGAGGCCCCGCGGCACCGATCCGACGACCGTCGCCAGATACGTCTTGGGCACCTCGTAGGACGGGTGCATCAGACGGTGGGCGAGCTCGCCGTCGTTGGTCAGGATCAGCAGCCCCTCGGTGTCGGCGTCGAGCCGGCCCACGTGAAAGAGCTTCTTGTTGCCGCGTACCCGGTACTCCACCAGGTCGCCGACGCAGGGCCTGCCCTGGTCGTCGGACATCGTCGAGTGCATGCCGCGCTCTTTGTTGATCGCCAGGTACACCATGGTGTCGTCGCGCCGGATCTTCACGCCGTCGACGCGGATCTCCGCGTTGTCAGCGTCGACCCGCGTACCCATCTCGGTCACGATGTGCCCGTCGACCTCGATCCGGCCGTCGCGGATCATGCGTTCCGCAACGCGGCGGGAGGCGACCCCCGCCTGGGAGAGCACCTTCTGCAGTCGGGTGCCTTCGTCTTCGTCGGCCATGTCAGTCCTTGTCCACGTCGAAGGCCAGCGGTTGATTGTTGGGTACCACACCGAGTTTCACGAACCTGGGTTCGTCGGCCAATGACTCGGTGATGTCGTCGATGTTGTCGATGTCTGGGAGAAGCGGAGCGATGTCGGGCAGATCTGCCAACGTGGAGAGCCCCAGCCGTTCGAGGAACAGCTCGGTGGTCGCGAAAGTCGTTGCGCCCGTGTCGGAGTCGGTACCAGATTCGGTGATCAGCCCGCGGGCCAACAGGGTGCGCATGACCGCGTCGCAGTTGACGCCACGCACGGCGCTCACCCGCACCCGGCTCACCGGCTGCCGGTAGGCGACCACGGCCAGCGTCTCCAGTGCGGCACGCGTCAGCTTCGAGCGGGTGCCGTCCAGCAGGAGCCGCTCGACGAACGGCGCGTACCGGGACCTGGTGTACATCCGCCAGCCACCGCCCGCCTCGCGCAGGTCGATTCCGCTCTCGCGCGCGGTGAACTCGTCGGCCATCAGGCGCAACTTCGCCGCCACCCGGTGGGCGGGCTGGTCGACGGCCGTGGACAGCGCGTCCACGGTCACCGGCGTGTCGACCACCAACAGGAGCGCCTCCAACACGGCACCGAGCTCCGAGTCCTCCATGTGGGGCTCGATCGCAAGGTCGACCCCCAGATCGGAGGCAAAGTCGGGTTCGGGACGGTCGTCGGTCATCTGCGTATTTCTCACTCTTCTACCGCCGTCGCCAGGTATTCGCTGGTCGGGCGATCCCCGGTCCACGAAACCTGCAGCACTCCAAGCGGTTCTGGCTGGTCAAATGCTACCGCGTTGGCACGGAACAACTCCAACAGCGCCATGAACCGCCCGACGATCTCGATCGTCGCCCCGCAGTCGGCGACCAG